>OMOM01000116.1_pt1 | contig 55409 bp, 48 predicted proteins | sample 1646501 | NCBI WGS metagenome assembly OMOM01 (sample SAMN05416802, study PRJEB24817) | seawater metagenome | isolation source: Sea water | place: Canada:Atlantic | collected 2013-07
CGAGATCTAGTACGGTCTCGTGGGCTCGGAGATGTGTATAAGAGACAGTTTTTAGATAGTGTGTCAGGATTTGCTATTTCTTTATAATCAATAATTAATAATTGATTAGCATCAAAAAAAGCTTTAAATCTATCTATTTGGGTATAATAGTATCCAGATTCTACAATAGTTGTTGCATCTGCATACGCTGATCTACCCATTGGAGCAACATTTTTAATATGATTGGCGTATTCTTGAGGTGTAAAATCCATCTGTAAGCCTTCCTTTGAAATTCTATTTATTTCGCTTTGAATGCAGTCATAAAATTTCTTTTTGATAATACTTCGCGAATACCACATCCACCAATGAGAATATGCCCGTTCCACTGGGTTGCGCAGAATGAATATTATTTTGGAATCTTTATTATAGGAATGTATTGCTTGGGGTATCCAAGAAAAAAACATATTTCGATGTCTTCCATCTAATAAATATTTTTCAGAATTATATTCCTTAAAATACTTTTCAATATATTCCTTTTCATCACGTTTATTCTCTTGGAGTTCAAAAAAATAAGGCTCTTTAGGCTTGGAAGCACATATAGATTTTTGTTGACCTAAAAACTCGTGTAGAAATGATGTGCCGCTTTTGCAAGCACCCGCTATGAACAAGTTGGACTTCATTTTAAAACTTTTTTCTTAAACGATTCAATAAGCTTTTGCGAAATCTAGGGTCGTGGGGATGAATAGTAATATTTTTTAATGAGCTAACCAAAAATGTAAAACCTAATTTATGATTAACTTCCATTATAGTCTGTGTTCCCATAGCATACTCATAATCTTCTTTTGAAATAATATCTCGATATTCATAAGCAAAACTCCGCAACAACTCCCTAGTAGCAGCAAACTGTTTTTTTTTGTTAGATGTTACGGATGTTCTCTCGATCCTTCTATCCAAACGAACCAAGACCTCACGTAACCCATAAATTTTTGACACCAATGAAAACCGCAATATATAGGTCCAATCAACACTAATGCTTGGATAATGTTTAGTAAAATACAAACCATTGTCAATATGCACGGATTTTCTAAACATAGTACAACTGTTCACTACTTTTATTTGATTTCGATAATTCAATAAAAACATTTCCTTTCCCTCTGGGTACTGTTTTCCAGCCACTAACATTCCAGGAAATTTCGAGCTTACCTTCTCTCCATCCCAAAACTCGGCAATACCCGATACCAAACCAACATCATTTTTGGAATCAAGTAAGTCAACCTGCAATTGCAACCGGTTAGGATAATAGTAATCATCCTGCTCTGCCACTGCAATGTATTCTCCTTGGGTATTGGCAACCAATCGGTTCATAGTAGGACCTAATCCGAGATTTTTTTCATTTTTTAAAATAAGCATATTTTGGAAAGAAGCTTGATAGGTCTTTAAAATTTCCTCTGAATTATCGCTCGTTCCATCAATGCAGGCCACCAATTCAAAATCCTGGAAAGTTTGTTCAACTAGACTTTCCAAAGTTGTTTTCAAAGTTTTCTCACCGTTGTATATTGGCAGTATTACTGATACCTTCATAAGCTATTCATTCCACTGTTTCCAGACTGCCAAGGTAAGCAATATACTCAACGGATGCGAATAGGTAACCGAATCCATAGTTTTAAAACTGTTATAAAATCGTGCCAGCAAAGGTTTTGAAATAAAGGGGTGCAGATTCTCCCCAAAGAGCCATTGCTGTAATTTTTCATCATTTTCCATCCCTAAAAACTGTAATTCCCAATTGCGCTGTATATAAGGTTTGCCCATTTTATTCCTCACTTCCCGTTTGAGCTTACTTCCTATTCTATAAGGAAGGTTATTTGGGGATTTATTTTTTTCAAATGTATAAAGATTGAAAGGTCTATGGTCTTGCCAGGTTATTTTAGCCAAGTCGGGATTCTGTTGTTTTATATAGGCAATTTGAAGTTTTCTATCTGCTAGATATTCCTCGGGAACAGTACAGATAAATTCACACATTCTATCGTCATAATAGGGTAAGCTTATAGGGTGTGCGGCCTCAAAGACGGAAAGATTGACTGAGGTCCAGCGCGGCGCCCAATACAGACTTTTAAATGCCCGTAGTTTAGCACTTGGGTTTTCAATGTCAATTTTTTTAAGTAATCCAGCAATTCTTTCGCGCAAATAGCTTTCAAAGTCGCCTTCCAAATTCCATTCCTGCCATAAGGCGGCCGCAAGCTCCATTCCTCCTTTTTTTACAATCTTCTTTAAAATTATTTCAAGAACTTGTTCAGCCGTCGTTTCTTTAGGTGCGCCACGGTCAAACAGCACATCGCCCCAATGCCCCAGGGAAAACACTCCTTCCATTTTTTTGAATTCTTCCAAAACTGCCATTTGACGGGGATGGGTAAAGTCTGAATAACATTGGTTGATTGAAGGCAATTCTTCTAGTTTTGGCCACAAATATCCTGATTCTATTGTAAATTCCTTAAAGTTAAAGCCACATACTTTCGCAATTTTCCTCCCAATTGCACTTTCTGAATAACCACCTTTAAATGAATAGCTATACGCTGTAACGGGCTTCTTAAGCTTTGCCAGAGCAACGGCCTGTGTCCGGCTATCCAAGCCCCCTGAAAGGGGCAGGATTACATTTGACTCTTTATGTTGTTCCGAAATGATTTGCTCAAAAAGCCAAGAAAATTCCTCCAAAGCTTTTTCAAAACTGATATCCCTTGGACTGTAATGCCATTGGAACCAAGGTTTGCTTTCAATTAAGAAACCGTTTTCATCAAGTGTATTTTCGGAGGCGGCAGGCAATACTTTTTTGTTTTTCCAATAGGTATCCGCATCGAGAAAGAAGCCCGTTGCTGCGAAGATGCAGATGGCTTGATGGTCCAACTCTTGGGGAGCAGCTACCTTTGCGAATTGTTGGTGGGGTGGAATTATGGGCGTTTTGATTTTAGTCACGGCTTGGGGAAGGTATTTTGGTGTGGTAAATATAGAAAATTAAGAGCTTGAACGTTGAACGCTTATCCTTTAAAAGTTTAACCACAGAGGCACAGAGTTCACAAAGGGTTCTGTGCCCTCTGTGTCTTTGTGGTAAAAAATCCTATCTCGCATTTAAGGAAACAACCTCATAATACAACTCCTCCATTCCTTTAACCATCTGTTCCTCGCTATGTTGTTGTTCCACTTTTTTTCGAGCAGCCAATCGCACTTCTTCAATCTTATTTACGGATAACCCTAAAAAATCCTCAATTGCTCCCGCCAATGCCTGAGGATTACGTGTAGGCACCAACCAACCTTCCTTATCCTTTGTAATCAATTCCGGTACTCCCCCACAGTCTGTACTGATTATCGGTAACCCAATAGCCATAGCCTCCACCACCACATTCGGGATGCCCTCTTCCAAACTGGGCATCAATAGCAGGGAAGCTTCCTGCATAAGGTTGAATACTTCCGGTTGCGGCTTTCGTTTTTCCAAGACCACATAATTCTTTAATTCAAAATCGTCCACTAAAAACTGTAATTCCTCATCACCTGCGCCCCCGATTACGGTGTAGTGAAATGGAATATTTTTTTCTTTTAAAAGTTTACAGCTTCGCAAAGCGTAATCATATCCTTTTATCCAGTGTGCCCTCCCAATTGACAATAATTTTAAAGGGTTTGAACGTGTATATTCTTTTGAAAATAGAATTTTTTCTAAGGGCAATCCTGTATAAATTACTTGATCAATCTTTTTTGGAGAGCTCCAAATTTTATTGCCGTTGGCGGAGATGGCGTGTGATACCGAATGAAATCCAGCTATTTTGGGATACCATTTTTGTAAATATTGAAAATTTGAATCATCCACAAAGGGACGAACATTGTTATGAAAACCCCGTTGGCTCAATATTACAGGAATTTCTTGTTTGGAAAGTACTTCTTCAAACCAAGAAATTACAGAAGGCCATTGTAAATGTATTACATCGGGGGAAATTGTTTGAAGAGCCAAGTCTAAGTTTTGTTTTTGAATGGCGTTGCGATTACTTTCCAACAGTTTTTTGAGTGCAGAAAATAATCGCCGAGGTTTACCTGCTCGAAACACCCAACTTAAAGATGTAAGCGCAAGCCGAAATTTGTTCTGGTTGCTCCCCAGAGAAACATAACTTACACCATTTAAGGGGCGTGCTAACTTTTCATTAAACCCAAGAATATAAACCTCATGGTTTAAAGCCAGCCCCTTGACCAAACGGTTTATAAAAGGGGTGGTTTTAAAACTGCCGTCGAAGATTATTATTTTTAAAGATTTAGACATCCCGTTCCTCAATTCAATTTTTCATAATACCCTTGAACATCTGCTGCTATATTTGACCATTCGAGCTCTAAAGCTTTTTTCCGTGAAGTCTTGCCAATTGCTTCTAAACGTGATTTATCTTGCAATAATGCTACAGTTTCATCAATAAATTTCACATCATTTCCGCTTTCAATTAAAACATTTGAAGTGTCCTTCAAATAGTTTCCATTCCCCCCAACTTTGCTGGTAACAATCGGAAGGCCGCTGGCCATGGCTTCCAAAAGGGAATTACAGGCAGTACTATCCAACATAGGTAAATATAGTAATGATGCCTCTTGGTAAAGCAGACACAACTGTTCATCTTTTACCCCAGTCAAAATATTTTCACAGCTATGGGGAAGTATTTTATCTTTATAAGCCGGATGAATAACTACGTTTACTTTTAAATCCTTTACTTTCTCGACAAGCGTTGGAACTGTTTCATTAAAAGTCTCAAAATCGCGCAAGTGCTGCCCCACAAATAATAACGTATTCCTTTTCTTTTTAGAAACATCCGGGACAAAAAATTGTGTATCTACTCCGTGTGGTATATACGCTACATCATCAATCTGCAACCAATCCTTTAAAAAATTCACTTGATTTATACCTACAGCAATGGCAGCATCCAATTTTTGCAAAGCTACCGGATTGGGGATGGTCTGCTTTAAGATCTCTGGCGGTTTGTGAAAGGTGGCACAAAATTTTGTGTTGGGAAAGCTTCTTTTAAAAAAACCCAAATGACGTATATCCCGTTCTCCATTTAAAAAGTGGACTACGTTATTTTGGCCCTTGTTCTCTTTAAGTAGTTGGTATAATTCAATCGCTTTTAAAGTACTTCCCGTAGTATAATTACCCTTAGCCTGGGTTTGAAATCCTGCAAAAATTTTAGCAAGGCGATATGGAAATTTGGTAGAGCCGTAAATAACATCAGCGTCCATATAATTCATTAATCTACCATAGCCAGAATTATTGGCATGGTGCGGAGAACGATGGTGAATCAGGAAAATTTTCACAACTACACAAGGGGTTTGTTCAACATAAACTCTAAGATACGCTTTGTATTTTGAACAGGATGTACATGGGTTTCAAAATAGGTTCGGGCGTTTTGTGATAGACGTGCAGCAAGGGCTTTGTCCTCTAAAACTATTTTTATTTTTTCAATAAGTTCTTCATCGTTTTGAAAATACAAAAGTTCTTTCCCATCGGTTAATGGAACGGGTAGTTCGGCGGTTAAGGGTTCTGCTATAATTACTTTTCCCTGCGAAAGATATTCTGCCATCTTCCAAGCGGGGGAATTTGCCAAGCCACGGGTATAGACCACGATTTTCGCCTTCTTTAGGGCATCCAAATATTTCTCTGGAGCGGTGGGCACATTAGTAAGAGCGTCACTATAATTTTTGTTTGCAATTCTTGAGGGCACGAATCCACCCATAAATGTGTCTGGAAAGTGTTGCTTTAATAACTTTATTATATGGTAACGCTGCAGGTGGATTTGCTTTACATCCAAATCATTTTCGTGAAGAAAGGTTCTTGTTTGAAAAAGAATTGTATCATTTAAAAATTCTTTTTCAAAATTTTCAAATCTTTCTATTCGCCTATTGTCTTCGGCTTTTTTAATATGGTATAGATTAGAATTATAAGTATCTATCAACCTTTTAAAAAAACGACTATCAAATTTGATATTTAAAAGTAGGTTTGAGAACATCATTCCTACCTTTAATATGAATTTCGCCCTAGTTTGCTCAGATTTCACTCTGAAAGTGAGTCCAAGAGGATGTGTTTTATTTAAAAACTTAGCACTTAAATTATTAACTAGCTTACTCTCAAAATTACGCTTAAAATAATAATCACAACCGTTAAGTGCAGCTTCCGAAAAATGTTCGGCAAAGTCATATAAATCGGTGGCAAAGGAAATTCTTTTGTTAGTTGACCTATCAATTAAAGTATAACAAGAGGTTTTGGGATGGGGACGGGAAGATGTTGTAATATTGCCCTGTTTGTTCACGGTCAAGGTGCCCTTATTTTTTTTAAGGTATAACCGTACCAAAACTTTTATCAGCCCCTTTTTTTCAAGTTCGAAAAGCCCCGTTTGTATATAGGAAGAATGATTGAGTTCCTGGGGGGTGTGGATGATGACGGTATAATTGGGCATTATATTTTATTAAAAGCAGTATGGATTGATTCATTTAAAACAGCAAAAGTAGCCTGAATACTGTATTCTTTTAATACCTTCTCACGGGCATTTTTTCCAATTTCTTCAGCCCGCTCTGGGTTTTTGAAATAATCTAGAATGGTGGCTGCGTAATTTTCGGGGGAAGACAATAACCCATTTTCATGATGTGTAATAACGTCTGCAGGGCCACCAGGACAATCTATCCCTGCAACTGGAATGCCACAGGCCATTGCTTCAATCATTACCATTCCAAAGGTTTCTTTATCGCTTGGCAGGGTAAAGAGATCAGCTTCTTGAAAATATCCTGGAAGCTCTGAATGTTCTTTGTGACCTAAGAACTCGACATTTTTTTCTAATTGCTTGTCGACAAGCATATTTTTTAAGGATTTATAATAATTTTCCGAGCTTATTGGCCCTATTATTCTTAAGCGGGCATCGGCATAGCCATTTTCCTTAAGAAGCTGAATTGCTTCAATAGCCAAATGGATTCGCTTCCACTCTACTATCCGTCCTACATATAATAAGTTGGGGGCATTATTATTTCTAACTTCTGGTTTAAAAATATCACAATCTACGCCCAATGGAAAAACCCGGATGTCCAAACCCTTAAACATACCCATTTTTTCCATGTCGTTTTTTTGCATTTGGGTATGAACTAAAATATGGTTTGCATTTCTGTAATATTCTCTATTTCTATCATTTTCCGTATAGTGTTGCCCACCCAACATTGCGATATACTGTTTTTTGTTTTTCAAAATAACTTTGGACAGTTCAAAAGAAAAGGGGCTGGAATGTCCCGACATATTAATAATGGTAACGTCTGGGGTATTGGAACCATATTCCTTCAAGCATTTTTTTGAAATCTGTTTTTTCCATTTTTTATGATCACCGTTCCATTTAAAATCAACTGGATAAAAGATGTATTGAATTTTATTAAAGGTAAAGGAATACTTTTTTCTTCTTGGGGTAAAATATTCCATACTACATTCATGCCCAGTTTTTACCGCCAACATTCCCATGGCCTTTAAATGGGGTTGGCTGTGGTAGGTAGCCACGCTTTTTTCAACCACACCTGCAGCTTGGGGAGTGAATGGATGGAGGAGGGAGATTGATTTCAATTTATTTTTCTTATTTGGTTGACTTTATTTTTTTTTATTTTATTGAGTTTATTTATCAATTTAACACGATATTCAGATGGTTCTCGAAAACTATATTGATTGGAATCGTTATTTGCAAAAGAATTCTTCTCAATAAAATAGTTATATAACTTAATATCTAATTCATTTTGGGAACGCGCCAATTCTCTTTGCTCAAGAGAAAGCTGTTCAAAAGTCAAATAGTTAGGGTGGTTGTTTCGAACATTATGGTTTTGAGTACGGCCATAAAACCTAACCTTTAAAATTTTGCTTAAGCGCTCAATTGACTGGGTAAAATTATCGACATCGCCCACAAACATAAATTGAGCTAACAAGAGTTTGGCTTTTTCAAAATTTTCCTCCCCAGCAATCTTTTGCACCATAAAATTCCTGCTATAGCTCCTATTTAAAAAATGATCGAAACTAGGAGAGAAGCCCCTTTCGTGATCGTGATTATATTGTGAGATATATCTATCTATCGGATTTCGGAAAAAAGTAAAGCAATTTGATGGTTCAATAAAATTTAAATATGGACGTATATTATGACCTCCTATTATAGAAGGTAACATTTTTTTTATTTTTTGATATTCTGACAAACTAAGATCATTCTTTTTCTCATTTCCTCCGAAATGATTTTTCGTGATATGTACATATCTCAAAAATGTCAATGCCAAAATTTCGTGCAAGGTTGTACCAGCACATTTTTCAATATGCACAAAATAATACATCTTTCAATTTTTTTTCAATTTTAATTTAATTCTTTTTAGGACCCTCATAAAACGCTTTTTTATTAACCTTCTTTTTTCCCTCACATAATACCCATCAAACAAATTCTTAATCCTATTCAACTCCTTGGAAAAACCGGAATGGGTATTAAAATGAATCCCATTATAACTAATATAAAATTGCTCGCTATTATCCGCATAATTAACTTCACAATATTTCATGGTGCGCTTCCAATTGATAAAGTGGAGGTACATATATTCTTTTTTAGTAGGAGCGTATAAATCATATATCTTACCCTTTTGAAAAAGCCATCTATTCAGATAGTATTCTTGCTGCTTTTCTGATTCAATACCTTTTTTAATAATTTCTGTATCCCAAAAAACCCTAAATGGATTTTTATTCTTTCCAATCAAATTTTTTAAATGATCGGTAAAAATAACCTCATCAAACCACATAAATTTAGGAACTTCAAAAAGCTTTTTATAATTCGGAATTGATTTATAGAATGTGTTTAATTTTTCTCTATTTCGGAACAAATTGAAATGACCTGAGATTGCCTCTGGCCTGCTACATATAATATCGTAATCACTTAAAAGTTCCGAGGTCATAAATTTACGAATGTCGCCCCAAACAATATCCATATCACAAATCCCCCAGAAATCATAAGCTTCAATATGCTCTTTAAATATATCACCATAGGCGGGTTTTAAGTCACAAAACTTTCTTGGATTCAATGGAACCTTTGCATCTACTACTGTATTTACATGTGTGTTTAGAGCAGAAATTGAAATTGGCAGAAAGGTGATGTTTTCTGGATGTTTTAATGGGATTTCACAATCAGTGGGGCAAAGCCACTGAATGGTGGGATTAGCGGCTACAGAACACAGATAAGCATCAAACCAAACTGGCCATTTTCCAAAATAGGGAATAATCAAGATAATAGAATTCACTGCCTTTCTTTTAATTTACAATAAGCCAATTCATTATTTTTTTATTAGGCATTTCAGAGTTAACATCAGATGCTTAAAAACGTCCTTTCGTGAGTTTAAGAACTTAGGTTTAAATATTTTTTTATTGTAAAGTTTGGGATGTATCAATGCATTTATAGTTTCTTTTGCTTCCTTATTTTTAAAAGCAGGATGATCTTTTTTTGCAAAAAGAAGTATATTTTGTTGGTACCACCAAAGAACATCATCGTTATTCCACAAATCTCCTCTTAAAAAATCATAGCCAAGAAAACCTCTTTCCTTAAATTTTAAGTGCCAATATTCTGGCCATTGCTCATTTACATGATATTGTCCACCCTGCCCGGGAATAGCAGCTGAAAAAAGAATTACATCGCTATGGCAAACAAGGTTATCCACAAAAGTCTCGGCGGCAGCTTCAGGAAGATGTTCTGCTACTTCCAAAGAAATTACCATATCAAATTTTCTTTCGAGGCTTAGCTCCTTGGTCAAATCATATTTCAGAAACTCATCTTCTCTAATCAATAACTCATTACTCGGCACTTGAATACCGTCAACTCCATAAATTTCTTTTACCCCAAGGTCTTTACAAACTTTCAACCAACTGCCATTGCCACATCCAATATCCAATACCGATTTAGGGTTAACAATATTAAAGACAAAAGGTAATATAATCCCTGCTGAAGTTGGGTTATGAGTATGTAAAGTATGTTTATAATTAATTTTCATGGTAAAAGCTAATTAGGTTTAATTTTATCAAATCCCCTTTTCGTTAAAAGGTTGTAACACATAAAAAGAAAGAACAGCATAGCTGTTTTATGATGTACTTTCCGAAAGAAATTAAAATGCTTTAAAATCATTTTTAAATTTCCGCTTTGTGCCAATCTTTTATATGTTTTACGGCCCTGTCTTTCAGCTCTTGCAATAATTTGCAGATTATTTCTGTGTCTCTTTATCAGTAATTTGGAAAGATATATTAATGATTCCACCTGAGCAGAGTTGCCTTTGGAAGTGTATTTGGAAATGGAATCTTTACTCTCCCTATAATGCGTAAGCGGTAAATCAACAAAACAATATGTTAGTTTCTGTTCAAACAACCGTGCGAAAAATTCATATTCCTGCGCTTTATGCAAGTTTTCATCAAACCGATGTAAAGCTACAATTGATCTTCGAAACATAACATCGTTAGTAATGAGCGGTTTTTCACCTAAAATATAATCCACATAAAAATCAGCACTTTCAAAGATTTCTAACTTTGGGTTATTGTTTAAAATTATATTGTTTTCAGTGGTATGGGTGGCAACAACTACATCGGCCTTTTCGGAAAATGCGTATTTTATTTTAATCCCTAATTTCTTAGGATGCATCAAATCATCGCTGTCAAACCATTGGATATATTCCCCTTTGCTTTTTTCATATCCGTAATTTCTACAGGCGTTGGCACCTTTGGGTTTGTTAGTGGGCCTTGAAAAGTATTGATAACGGGCATCCTTTTTTGAGTACTCTGTTACTATTGCTTTGGTGTCATCAGTACTCCCATCATCCACCACAATACACTCCCAATTTTGATACGTCTGTGCCAAAATGGAATCCAACGTTTCTCCAATAAGATGGGCGCGATTGTAGGTGGGGATTATTATGGAAACTAATGGTTGCTCCTTCACGGGGATATGTTTGGTTTGCTAATTTAAGGAAAAGATTTGGGTTGTTTGATGTCGGTTCTCGGTTGTCGGTTGTCAGTTGTCGGTTTGTAGAGTCCTAAATAGGATTGACTGTTTTTGGTTAATTTGTCTGTTTAAGACAGAGTTTTTTTGTGGTAAGGAGCTAAAAATGTAAAAATGTTAAAAATTAATGTTGTATAGCCTGAAAATTAATCGGTTGAGTTTTAAAATTTGTCAACTTTTCAATGTTGATAAAATATTAAAAAATTGAAAATCAATAAATTAACATGTAATTCTTGATAACTCATTTTTTTATGATATTCAATGAATTAGAAAACTTCTTAAATTAGCAATGTCCGCAGGAATAGTCCCAAGGACCGCCTGAATAAAAGGGCGCCATTAATTCTATAAAAGCCATGATAAACATCAAGGCCATCCCGAGAGGGAACCCGCAGGACGTGAATGCGCCTGCCAAGTTTTATGCCCATGCCATCGCAACGGGCGAAGTCAGCCTGGAACGGTTGGCGTATTTAGTGTCCAACCAATGTACCGTGCGCGAGAGCGACTGCTATGCAGTATTGCTTGCCATGATGCACAATGTAGCCGACGAGCTTAGCCAAGGCCGCATTGTGGACATGGGCGTACTGGGCCGCTTTCAAGTGGGCGTACGTTCGGAAGGACTGGATGCTGCGGCAGATGTAAGTACTGCTGCCGTAAGAAGTGCCCATCTCAATTTTAGGCCGGGCAAAAGGCTACGCAAAACGCTAGCCACCCTTGAATACAAACTGATAGACGGATAGCACCCGAAGTTTGTTTAATTCAAATTCCCGGATAGTTCTAGCTGTCCGGGTTTTTTTTGCTTGTATTTCAATAAAATAAACCGCTCTATGTTACAAAATCGCTTAGCAAATTGGGAGAACTGATAGGCTATTCATAAAAATCCCTTGGCAATTTTAAATTTTGATCGCTTGATTTAGTCCCCTCCCTATCAATCTCATATTTTATACTAAATATCTTATTTTCTTAGATCAATAAACTTTTTTGCAGGTGCTGGTGGAATCTAGTTTGCGGACAATTTATCAACAAAAGGTTTATAACCGGGCGAGTCAAATAGCCATAAAAAAAGCTCAAAAATTCGCGACGGATAGCACCACTTGCTTCATTTTGAGCTGTTTGAGTAATTCAAATTCCCGAAAAGTTCTAGCAAATCGAAAATGTGTTATAAAATTACAAGGATTCCCTTAAGGAGAAAAATTTTGATGTTAAATTTTTGTTTTGTCTGAGTATTATTTAAATATACAAGTATTTAAAACGTGTTGAAGTGATGTAATATGCCGTTCCATACTAAAGTTATCCTTAATGTTCGTTTTTCCAACACGTCCTAATTCTTTAGCAAAATTATGATTATCTAGCAGAGAAATTATATTTGTCGCCATACTATCCACATCATGCTCATTACAAAGCAAACCCGTTTTACCATCTATAATCACATCAGGAATACCAGCGTGATATGTTGAAATAACCGGCAGTCCCGCAGCACTTGCTTCCAAAACAGCCAAAGGGGTGCCTTCCATATCACCATTATCAGCTGTTATTGAATGCTGGACGAAACCCAAAGATTCTGATAGAAGTTCTTGATATTTTGCAGGAGTAATAACTCCAGGAAAATCCACTTGGGTTTCCAATTTATAATGTTTAACCAGGTTTTTACATGTATTCAGCAATTGCCCATCTCCTGCCATAATCAAATTGGCGTCAGGATGTTCTTTAATGGCATTTTTAAAAGCGAGTATGGTATAATAGGGCGCTTTCTTATCGGTAAATCTTCCGATGGCAATAAACTGTTTTTTAGTGAATTTTGGCCGGACTTCCAAAAATTCAGGTTGTGGGCCATATACGTTATAAACCAGTTTTTCGCGGGGGCATCCCAAATCCAAAAGCATTTGTTCCATCTTTTTTGAAACTGCAATTACCTTAACGGCGCACTGAAAAACTTCCTTATAGTTGTTGTGTTTCTGAACTACTTCCGTTATACTCGCATCAAACCCGTGGAAATGCACCACCATAGGAAGACCTGCTTTTTTTATTGCCGACAGTATATGATGAGCATGTGTTCCATACTCGGCAAGTACTACGTCAATATTGTTTTCCTTAAGCGATTTTAGAATGATAGCGTCCCGCACAAAAGTGCCCGGTTTTTTTAAAAATCGTCTTTTTAAATTTAAGATTCTTCGTTCCCAGGGTGTGGCAAGTGGGGATGCCCCCTCCAGTTGGATATTTCTTCTTCCGTAATAATAAAAAACCTTGTTTTTGAGGTACTTTTTATGCGCCTGAATAAAGGTTTCGGAATACGGGTTTTGGTTGGGGGTGAAGATGGCGATATTGGGCACGGGCTAATTTTTCAGTTTAAATCTAAGAAATTTTAAAAATAAGGAAAATTTATCGTCAATTGAATGCCCCATTTTGTAGAATGATGCTGAAAACATGGCCGTGATGGGGTGTAGTCTAAACCACTTCTTTAATAATCTTCTGTTGCTGGATGCCTCATATAAGTTTAATTTTCCCAAAAGATATTTTCTAATTTCCGCTTCTTCCAGCAACCGTCTTCTCTTTTTGGCAGCGGTAGTATGGGTGCGCGATATGGCAGCATGGTGCCGGAAATAATTCATTGGTTCTGCCACAAATGCAACATTCGTTTTTTCAGAAAGTTTTACCCAAAAAAACCAGTCGCCGCACATCTTCATATTCAATAGCGGCTGCGAAAAAATGGAATTATCCACTAGCTCTTTTTTGAACAGGACAGCACTGGCATTGGGAATAACATTCTTTCTTATGAGATAGTTTTCAATAAATTTTAAGCCGTCCATCCTAAAATTACTACGCCAAATATTGGGCGAAAATTCTGCTGTGTACTCCTCCCGGTTTAAAAGTTGCTTGCCATTTTCGTCCACGTCTATTGTTTGCGCATAGCATATACCTGTATGCTTATCCATTTGGGCGAGCAAACGTTCCAAAAAGTGCAATTGGCAGTAATCGTCACTTTCAGCGATCCATATATATTCCCCCTTTGCCAGAGCAATTCCTTTTTGCCACTGTTTAAAGGGGCTTTTTGAATTGTTTTTATTTATTACCAAATGGAAAACCTTGGGATGGTTTTTATAGTTCTTAAGCAGCACGGGGCTACCGTCGGTAGAGGCATCGTCCAAAAGAATGACCTCAAAATCTTGAAAGGTTTGACCAAATATGGCATCTAAGCGTTTTTTTAAATACGGTTTGTGATTATAATTTGGAACAATAACACTTACTTTAGCCATTTCAGTTTATCTTAGGTCATGACCCTTATTTTTGCAGAATCACAGGTAATGGTTTTTAATATATAAAAGATTATTTAATTTCGCCTTTTACTGAAAATATGACTTCACCAAAAAATCAGAATTTAATATTTCTCCATTTACCAAAAAATGGAGGCACTACAATACATTCCATTTTAAATAGGCAATATGAGCCTAAACATATCCATGACATTAAAGTTGTAAATAACACTAGGTTAAGCACTCAAGAATTTATTGAACTTCCCGAAATCGAAAGAAAAAAAATCAAACTTTTAAAAGGCCATATGCTTTTTGGACTGCACGAACATTTATATGGCGAAAGTAAATATATTACATTTTTACGCAAACCAGAAAACAGGGTTATTTCTCTTTATTATTATTTGAAGAATAAGTCAAATTTTAAGATTAGAAATGAAATCCCTATGGATGATTTATCACTTGATGATTTTGTGAGAAAAATTAAAATACCCGAATTACACAATGCGCAAATACGTTTAATTAGTGGGCTGGAACATGGAACGGAAAAAGAAATGTTAGATCAAGCACTAATAAATATAAATAAGCATTTCTCTTTTGTAGGACTTCAAGAACAATTTGACACTTCTGTAATTATGTTAAGTGGAATATACAATTGGGGGCTTCCCTATTATAAATCGCTAAACAAAGGAAAGTATAAGGAACCAAAAATGAATACAAATACTCTTCAATTGATCAAAGAATACAATAATGGTGACAACGTATTATATCAAGAAGTGGAAAAAAATTTTAATGAACAAAAAAATGGTGATTTTTTGTTACCTATTAAGAAGTATCAGCTTAAACTTGCAAATAGAATTTACTCGAGTTATAAAATAAAACAGTTAAAAAAATTATTTTAATGCTTGCTGTGTCGCCTCCAAATAAGCCCTTCCATATTTAATACAGGGTTCTAGATAATTTCCTTCCGCCCATTCATTCATGGCGTTAATAAAAATAAAATTCTCGTCTTTAGCATACGGCTCAAATTGATCCTTCAATTGCTTCAGCCATTGACCATATAGTTCTGGGCTACTGCCCAAAGCCACAACCCCGTTTTCCCCCTTACGTGGTGTATTGTCCCAGGCAGGGGTAACGCTCCGATACAATTTGTAGTTTGGCAATACTCTTTGCATTGATTGGGTTACACCTAGTTTAAAATCACGGATGTCTAGTTTGGCTGTTTCGTTTCGTCCTTTAAAAAGCTGGTTAAACCATTTACTTTTGTTTGGGCTTTCCTTTAGTTTGTTTTTTATAACTGCATGTGGTGAGAACTCAACGGAAGCATCAAAGCCTAATGTTTCAGGGTTGGTACGGTCGTTAAAACTTTCCGTCATCATTAAGTATAATCCCTTATAATTATATTCATTGGTGGCTATCCTGCGCCAGGTTTCCAATGTTTTTTGAATATCGGGAAAGAGATTATGCCTGTATACCATAAATACGGGCTTGCCATCCACTTTGATGTAGTGGCTATCCACAAAGATGTATTCACACAGCCAGCGTATGTGGGCCTTATCATCTGCAAGGCTATACTCCTGTTTAATTAATATTTCATGGTCCTTTCCATCCCAGCGGCGGGTCCAGTTTTCATTTGCCCAACACAATATAAAAGGCATTTCTATATCCTGTTGCTTTAGCATACCATCAATGGGTTCATGTAGCAATCGCTTTCCATTGAACCAATAATGATAATAGCAAAAGCCATGGATGCCGTATGCTTTTGCCAAATCGGCCTGTTCCTTTCGCGCTTCTGGTAAGCGGAGGTCGTAAAATCCCAAATCGGTAGGCAAATGGGGTTGGTAATGGCCCTCAAATAGTGGTTTTGCCTTTGTAACGTTCGTCCATTCCGTAAATCCCTTGCCCCACCAGGCATCGTTTTCAGGTATGGGGTGAAATTGGGGAAGTACAAATGCTAAGGGTCTAAGCTTGGCCATGTAGCGCAGGTTTTTTCATTACAATTATTTCGATATACTCTGCCCGAATACCGTGAGACAGGTTGTCAAGATAGACAATTTTAACTTCTGCACCCGTGTGTGTTTCTATAAAATCCACAATATCATAGCCCCAATGCATGGTAACGGGGGAACCTTTTTTGGATACTGGATTGCCATGCCATTCGGGTTCAAACAGAAATTGCGGATTGCCATTTTTATCTTTTTTTGCCCAACGTTGTGTAGGGTTGTGCTTATTGATAATAGGTACCGAGAAGATATGGGCGCCTCCCGGTTTTAATGTGCGGTAAATTTCTTGGAAGGCTTTTTCGGGTTCATAGATGTGCTCCATAACATCGGAAGTTATTACCAAATCAAATTCTGCGTTGGGAAAGGTTTGCTGTTCCAGATCTTCACACCGTACCCCATTTACAATACTGCCCAATTTCTCGTTTGGGAAATACTGGGTTGCTAAATAATCTTTAGCTTTCTTCCTTAACAATACCGAATGCCCCCTATTGCCCGGCGAAGATTCATGTATTTTAAGCTCTTGCCAGTTTGGATACTCATTTTTAATGGTAAGCATAAGAGCGCGTTCCCGTGGAATGGAACGGCAATTACTACATTTGAAGTAATCCCGTAGCCACGGGTGTTTGGCTGTAAATGTAACGTCTTGCTCGCAGCAAGGGCAAAAGCCTTGTTGTTTAAAATAAAAGGAGGCTATATGATTTTCATAAATTGTTGAAATTTGAGCCTTTACGTACTTTTTTAACATCTTAATCACTCCTTTATTTTTAGGGATATACGCTTTAAGAGATTATGAAGCCTAGTTCTAAAAGGATAATACTTTTTTTGTAACTGCTTCACTTTTTGATACTTTCGAAAGCTCGGACAATTTATTAAATTATGGAATAAATCTATATTAAAATATTTTTGAATATTGGATATAAATTCCTTTTCAAAACGCGAATCACTACCGTTTGTAGATAGCCCACCCGAAAAAAAGTTTGCAATCACAATATCATAAAAATAAAATTCTGTTTTAGCCCAACATCTTAAATTAAAATCCCAATCGGAACATACTGCATAGTCTTTATTAAATATACCTACGCACTCCTTTATAAATTTGGTATTATAAAAAATGGCTTGATGACTAATATTTTTATTCAAAAGCTTTAGGGTATCAAATTTACCATCATAAATGGCACCATCTTTTGCCCAACCCGTATTGCCTACTATTTTTACATTGCCATAAATAACCTTTGGATTGAATTTATTTATGAAATTTATGCCCTTTTCCAGGGTTTTGTTTTCATATAAAGTATCATCACTACCCATAAAATACAACCACTCTCCTTTCGCCAATTCTATCCCCTTATTCATGGCATCATAAACTCCTCCGTCCTTTTCGGAATGCACAACTATATTTGAATGTTTGTTTTGATATTCATGAACAATATGAAGGGTATTATCAGATGAAAGACCATCCATGATCAAAATTTCAATGTCATTAATTGATTGTAACAAAATACTCTCTATTGCGCTGCCAATAGTCTTTGCGCAATTATAGGTTGGTATAATGATAGTAATAAAATAACGATCCATAATATGAGAAAAATCTTATTCTTTTTGATGTAAAAATTTTTGCTCATAGACTTCTTTAATCCCAGCTTTTAGTTCCATTTCATGTTGCCAACCCAAGCTATGGATTAAGCAAACATCCAACAGCTTTCTGGGCGTGCCATCAGGCTTAGTAGTATTCCAACGAATATTTCCCTCAAACCCCACAATTTCCTTTATCATTAAAGCCAAATCATTTATGGATAAATCTTTGCCCGTACCAATGTTTACGGATATATTGCCCTTATAGGTTTCCATTAGGTGCAAACAGGCTCTTGCCAGATCGTCCACATGTAGAAATTCCCGTTTGGGTGTACCGGAACCCCAGACCTCAACAGTATCAGCACCTTGTTCTTTTGCTTCGTGAAATTTTCGCAGCAATGCGGGTAAAACGTGCGAATTCTTTAAATCGTAATTGTCATTCGGGCCGTATAGATTTGTTGGCATTACCGAAACAAAATTGCAACCGTATTGTCTATTATAGTTTTCACACATTTTCACGCCCGCTATCTTGGCAATAGCATAAGGCTCATTGGTGGGTTCTAACAGGCCGGTAAGTAAATATTCCTCTTTTATGGGCTGGGGTGCAAACTTGGGATAGATACAGGAAGAAGCCAGAAATAATAGTTTTTCAACACCGTGAACATAGCTTTGATGGATTACATTGTTTTGAATCATCAAATTTTCATATAAAAAATCAGCTCTATAGGTGTTGTTAGCTTCAATACCACCTACTTTGGCCGCCGCGAGAAAAACATACTCTGGCTTTTCCTTTTCAAAAAAGGATTGCACCTCACTTTGAACCCGCAAGTCCAGTTCTTTGGATGTTTTAAGAAGTAAATTTGTATAGCCCAATACATTTAGCGCTCTAACAATTGCAGAACCCACCATGCCATTATGACCCGCAACATATATCTTGGCTTTTTTATCCATGCTCTAAATTCTTAACTATTCGTGGTAGTCTAAGGTGTCGTGCCCAGCGTCGCGCAAATATTTTTCTTTTTTAAAAAGTTTTAAATCTGCTTCCATCATTTCGGCCACCAACTGGGGCAAGGTATGTTTAGGCGACCAATTTAATTTTTGCTGACATTTGGCAGCATCGCCTATCAATAAGTCTACTTCAGTAGGGCGATGGTAATTGGGATCTACCCTAACCACCACTTTCCCTTTGGGCAACTGATATTCCGGGTTATCGCAAGATATTACTACGCCCACTTCCTTTTCGCTTTCTCCGCTAAAATTTAAGGATATTCCAACTTCGGCAAAAGCCATTTCTACAAACTCTCGAACGGAAGTTGTTTTGCCGGTTGCAATTACATAGTCATCGGGTTTATCCTGTTGCAGCATTAGCCACATTGCCTCTACATAGTCCTTGGCGTGGCCCCAGTCGCGTCTTGCATTCAGATTCCCTAAATACAGCGTATCCTGCATGCCCAATACTATTTTTGCAGTGGCACGGGTAATCTTGCGGGTAACAAAGGTTTCACCTCTTAGGGGTGATTCGTGGTTAAATAAGATACCGTTACAAGCAAAGATATTGTATGCCTCTCTGTAATTTACCGTAATCCAATAGCCATATAATTTGGCTACGCCGTAAGGACTACGCGGGTAAAAGGGGGTTTTTTCGGTCTGGGGCACCTGTTGTACCAGACCGTAAAGTTCTGATGTTGAAGCTTGATATATTTTTGTTTTTTGGGTTAGCCCCAGCAAACGAACAGCTTCCAATATTCGCAATGTCCCCAAACCATCCACATTGGCAGTATATTCAGGAGTATCAAAACTTACTTTTACGTGGCTCATTGCGCCAAGGTTGTAAATTTCATCGGGCTGTACTTCCTGAATAATGCGGGTAAGGTTCATGGAATCGCTCAAATCGCCATAATGCAATTTAAAGCGAATGTTTTTTTCGTGGGGGTCTTGGTATAGATGGTCTATACGGGAAGTATTAAAAGACGAGGCCCTTCTTTTAATCCCATGTACCTGATAGCCTTTTTCTAACAATAACTCCGCTAAGTAAGCACCGTCCTGTCCCGTGATTCCTGTTATAAGTGCTTTTTTCATAAGTTCGTGAAATATTAAAGATTCCTATTTTAGCAAAAATCTTTTAATTTTTTTTAAGGGGCTAATTATAAATAAGCCTAATTTATATTCTTTTGATTTTGAAATATTATTCAATTCATTTTTCAGTTTCTTGTTTTCCTCAAATAATCCTATAATATTATAATTTTGGGATAAATTAAATTCTGTTAATTCCGTATGGAAACCATCTGCATTTGAATTAACCCCACTTAAACCCGCTTCATTAAAAATTGCAATAATGATGTTTATATACTTAATTTTAAGCTCCTCATTTTTAAAACATCTAATATTAAAATCGTAATCGGCATGTATAAAATACTTTAAGTTATAGTTTCCAATAATGTTAAAAGTGCGTTTACTATAAAATATTGCTTGATGACAAATACTGATTTGACTTTCCATTAGTTTAGACAGACTAGATTCACCAGAATATATTTTTTTACTTTTTTTAAATTCTACATTGCCATAAATTATGTCATAACTTAAATTTTCTTTTGTAAAAATTAAATCCAAGGTATCATTAGCATAAAACACATCATCACTACCCATAAAATAAAGAAAATCTCCTTTTGATAATTGTATGCCCTTGTTCATGGCGTCATAAACCCCTCGATCTTTTTCTGATATGCATTTTATAAATGAATAATTTAAAATAAAAGAGTTTACTATTTCACAAGTTTCATCGGCTGAAGCACCATCTATAACCAACACCTCAATAGATGTATATTTCTGTGTAACAATACTCTGCAATGTATCTGTAATTGTTAGTGCCGAATTAAATGTTGGCACTATAATACTTACCAAAGGATTTTTACTTTGCATAATAAAATACCTTTTTAGGTGGAAACCTCTTTTATAAGGTTGACAAAATCATTAGAAAAAGATTTAAGGTTCAAATCATAATTTATTTTTTTAATAATTGGTGGTGATTGTTCCGTCTTCTTCATAAGCAACGCTAATTCACCCTCGTTATTTGGATTAAAAAACACACAATTGGTCGTCATTTGCTCCCTATGCACCTCGATATCAGATAGTAAAATAAAGTTATTTACCGCTTTCACATCTTCAACAACGGTACTCCATCCTTCAAAAAAGGAGGGCTGTATTATTGCCTTCGCTTTTTTCATAATTAACAGTTGTTCATTTCTAGGTATAAATCCTAAAAACTTAACATTTTCATTTAAATTATTTTCCGAAATGTATTTCTTTAAACTCAAAACATACTCCTTATTTCTATTATCATTTTCCTTGCCTGAAAACAAAACTAATGCATTAAACCCTTGATTTTTTAGAATTTTGAGGGCTTTTAATACGACTATATGATTTTTATGTTCCCAAAACTGATTGGGAGAAAAGAAGAAATTTTTATTGATTTTATATTTATCAAGTACTGATTTAAAATCTAAAGATTCAAAATTTGGATGCGTAACTGCAAATTGAATAACAAACTTTTTGATTTTCGACTTTGGGAATAATGATTCAAAATGTTTTAATGAGGTATTACTACTAAATGAAATATAGTCCTTATTAAAAGCTATATCTTCATAATATTGTTGCCGCAAATTAATCTCTTCTTTTTTGAAATACTGCGGCAGAAATTTTTCTTGAAAATCTGGTATCCAAAAGACACAGTTTTTAAAATTTTTAAAAGAAGCGTCTGCGTAATATTTATAAATCAAATCTAATTGATTCACATATTTATCTTTTGAAAACGGCAGTTTAAAACCTACTTTTTTTAATATTTTATTAATACCCTTTTCAAGTTTATTTAAACGATATTCTTTATTAAAAAACTCTAAATATTTGTATTGAGTTTCATTTTTTACATAAATAAAATCATTTTCGTTACTAGTAATGATACTAATTATAGGTTTATTCCTATCTTCTACTAGGTTTAAGGCATGAATTAAGTTTAGAAAATAATAAGTACCTCCAATCCAATTCTCATTATATGAAAATACCAGTCCTACCCTAGTTCTTTGCGCCATGTTATGTAATTTGATAGACCTTCATCCATAGTTACTTTTCGCTCATAACCAAGTTTCTGTAAGCCGTTAATATCGGCTACCCAATTAATAGGGTCTCCTTTGCGTTCCTCGCCCCCAAAAATAGGTTTTATCTTCTTATCAATATGACCATAAAATAAGGATGCTACTTCTTCTATGGATACTTCTTCCCCATTTGCGATGTTAATTGCAGTACCATTAAACTCACCGTTGTTAATAACACAGTTTATGGCCTGCACCAAATCGGTCACATAAATAAAATCCCTAGATTCCCTTCCGGTTCCATAGAGTTCAATGCTTCCACCTTGTAGGTATTTTTTATATAAATCCCAAAAAAGTTGCTTTTTAAGACCGGTACCATAGGCAGAAAAAATACGAAGTGAAAGAGTTTCTATTCCAAATTGGCTGTAAAATTCTTCACAAACTTCTTCGGCCATTTTCTTATGTTTCCCATAAGGTGAAATTGGAGCCAAAGCATGGTCTTCCTGTATGGGCAAGGAGGTTGGATTGCCATAAACCGCAGCACTAGATAAGTGAACATATTTACAGGCCGGCGTAAAGAGCCTAAGGGCATCCAACTGTTTGTAAACACTTACCACATTCAAATTAAAATCCCGTTGAGGATATGCTATTGAGTCTGGCACGCTGGCGGCACCAGAACAATTAATACAAATATCGAAGTCTTGGCTAACAAAAATTTCCTTATAATCGTCATTTGTTTCATCCAATAATAAGTAGTTGGGGGTTGTATAGTCAACCACAATGTCGCATTGCCATACTTCATGATATTTCGAAAAATAACTTACACAATGTGACCCGATAAATCCTTTTGAGCCTATAATTAATATTTTCATTGTTTTTGGGTAATATATGAATACATTCTGCCAGGAATAACTTTTTCATCCAGTGGAACAAAACCGCTGATTCTTTTATACAACCACCAACTTAAAGGGATTTTGGCAAGTATATTTATTTTGTCTTGTAATTTTTTCTTTTGTTTTGCAATTTTATTTTGTTCTTGTTTTTTTAAATCGGATTCAGTAGTTGGAAAATAGTTAATTACGCTGTCATAATACTTTAGTTCTTTTATAATGTTTGTGCCTGCCTTTTTAAAAGCTTCTTTATATTCATTTGGTGTAAAAGCATTTTCGCCTCCATAGAATTTCTGCAATGGGTGCGAATTTAAAAACCATTGCCTATCAGCTTCGTCAAAAATTACGTGATCTCGAACTGTCAATAATATTCCGCTAGGCTTTAAAACACGAACACACTCCTTAATAAAATTATTTAAATGATTTGCATGATGCATGGCTTGACGTACATATACCACATCAAAACTGTTATCTTCAAATTGAATATTCTCTGCAAAATCCTCAAAAACTTCAATGTTTATAAGTCCTAATTTTTTTTTTAAAATACGTATAGCTCCTGCACCAACGGTATTACTTGAATCTGGTTCTACAGCAGTTACCTTATAACCAAGTTGGGCAAAATTAACAGTGCTAACGCCATTGCCACAACCTATATCAAGAATGGTTTTGGCGTTTGGACTATAGGTTTCTATTATTGACAGCGTTTCCTGAAATTCCAAACTATTTTTAAAGCGTAATATATTAAGTTCGAGATCGACATCAAAATACGCATCTCTGACCAGCTCTTTATATTCTGGCTGAGTTCTTATGTATTTGATGGTTTCTTCCCAGGTCATTTAAAAAGTTTATTTATTATTCTTTTGAACTTCTTATATAACTTTATTTTATTCTTCATTAAAGATATTTCATTCTGTAACTCGAAATTCGCTTTATGACCTAATTCAACCTGTTTTGTTAAGGTTTGAATTTTTGAATTCACATCTGTAAGTTGAAAACTATTTTTATGATTTTTAAAATTGACAGCTAATTCTTTATCGCAAATTATTATATCATATATTTCAGGATAGGGTATATTAATTGTACCCACAACCTCATATTTTTTTCGATTTAAAACTATTATTTTAGAATTTGAGGGATTTTCAGACTTTCTATTTCCACTAACTCCAACATATATATAATCTTTATCGTAACAGATTCCACGTGTGAATCCCCCTAAATTAATATCTCTAAAATCATTGACAGACTTAAAGATTCTAACTGAGTTTTTATGTGAATTACAAACAATTAATTTATCATCAATAAATCTAGGAGTATGTGGTCCACTAAGTTCATTTACATAAATTTTATCATCATTTAAATCATACAGAATACCTTTTTCAATACAACCCTCTTTATTCCATTGCCTGTGCTCATAATACTCACCAAAAGCACTAACAAAGTATTTCTCTTCCTTTTTAATTAGACAATTTAAATGCCATGCATCTCCTTTACCTTTAAAATTTTTTGTTCTAATTAATTCACCTAAAAAATTATAATATAGAATTTGATTAGTACCTGTAGAAACAAAAATAACTTCGTTATTTTCTATCAATATATCATGACAATCTAAAACATTAGGGAATTTACATTGATAAAATAATTCTTTATTATTGTAACCAATTAATAATTTTTCTGAACGAATAAATCTAAAATAATTTCTTTTAAATTTATATAAACCAGTTGTATCGTATTTATCAATAGTTAAAACCTCATTCCCATCATATATTAAGAAACCTCCCGTTCCTATTCCTGAATCTGCATAAGCACCAACACAACTAATTAAAAGGCATTTATTATTCATAAATTTTGATTTGGATAATACTTTTCTAACGCTTTATATTCATTTTTTTCAAATATTTTTATAAGAGTGTTCCTCACTTCTTTTTTATAACTATCTAAACCTCCTTGTCTTACAAAGTTTTTGCCCATTAAAAATTTATTTTTCTTCATTTTAGCCCAATCTATCCTTTTTTCCATTTCTTTCATATGTTTTAACGAAGTAAACTCTATAACTTTTTCAAGTTCATTTGTACTTCTATCAATATTTAAAAAAGTACAAATACGCTGAAGTATATTAATTTTATTGGCTTTTAAGTCTTCATATTTTATCCATAATATATCTGCTTGATAAGGGTTACTTTCCCATTGCGCTATATGTTCCCCCCATGTTACATTATACAATTTTATCTTTCCGGAGTATAAATCTTTCAAACTTACAGGTGTGCCCATATTTTTCATCATATGGTAATAAGATAACAAGGCTTCACGACCATCACGCATAATATAAATGACTTTTTTATATTCAGGTTTCGGCAAATCGTGAGATTTAAAAAAACAAACCTCATTAAACCTAAAATAATGTGAATTGGCATAAATGTCTGGTGTTATTAGATTAACCATGGTTCTACTAGCTTCTTCATTTAGACCATAATATAAATGGGCAATAATATGTTGCATAAGTGTATTGCCAGATTTTGGAAAACCAACAATAAATACATCGTTCAACATCGTATTATTAATTGGTAAAATCCCACCAGGAAAATTCACACCTGGAGTCTGTATTTTTTTTAACTGCTCGCTAGTTAACAATCTTTTTAAAATGGATTGTTTTATTTTCTTTTTCATAATAAACCTACATTCAATACATCTTCGTTATATTATGTGTATCATTATTCCAGTTAAAAAGTTAGTTTTTAACATTCTGAAAATGTGTTGTCAATAAAAACGGCGGGAAAATATCCCTCACATCAATTACTTGAAAAACTAACACCGCATTGATTCTGAGATAATGACCTTGCGTTGGAGTCTTACCAGCAACAATATGCACTGTGTATACCCCCTTGGACAGCTCCATGTTTTTATGCGTAACAATAAATTCAATGGTGTTATCAATAATTTTTAACCCAGAGGATTCATCGTTGCAATTTAAATAAGCTACTGGTCGCTGTTCTTTGTCGAAAATTATTACGGTAAATATTGGAATATCCTTAAGAGCTTTTTTTATTGTAAACTTAAAATGAAATTTTAAATCGTCCAACCATTTTAATTGGGGCACACCATCTATTATATTTTGAGGTTCCAATAAATTAACCTCTTCCAATTCAATTGTATCATCAGTATATACAAGATTAAAATCATTATTCACAAAACGTGTGTAATATAAATCTATTCCTTTTGCTACATCATTCCCTTGAAACTTGGAAACCCCATTTTCCATCAATATAACCTGGGTACAAATCCGTGAAACCATCGGCATACTATGTGACACAAAAACAATGGCCGTTTTTGGAAGAATAGTGTCTATCTGTTTAAAACATTTAGCGACAAAACCTAAATCCCCCACCGCAAGCACCTCATCAATAATCAACACATCGGGTTCCATCTGTGCCGCCACGGCAAAGCCAAGGCGTACCTTCATACCGCTGCTGTAGTTTTGTACGGGCATATCTATAAACTCACGGATTTCGGCAAAGTCTATAATTTCTTCTATTTTTTCGTTTATCTCCTTGCGGGTAAACCCAAGAATGGCACCGTTGTTATAAATGTTTTCCCTTCCACTTAAAATAGGGTTAAAGCCTGCTCCCAGTTCTATTAGTGCCCCTACCCTTCCCTTGATGGTTACCTTGCCGGCATCTGGGTTAATGAGGCCGTTGAGTATTTTAAGCAGGGTAGATTTTCCGGCCCCATTATGGCCTATGAGTCCCAGACATTCGCCCCGGCGCAGTTCAAAACTAATATCCTTTACCGCCCAAAACTCCTTGGGGCGTAGTTCCCTGTTATTTTTATTGCCACTTAAACCCGAGGCCAAATCCTTTACGCCATACCACAGGCTGGTCTTAAGGTCTTTACAGAACTTTTTGGAGAGGTTTTCGACGGATACTAGGACTTCGTTCATTGGTGATTCAGGATTCGGGATTTGTTGATTTGTTATTGGGTTATTGGGTTATTGGGTTATTCGTTAATCGTTAATCGTTATTCGTTATTAGTTATTCGAAAGACATTATCAAAATCCTATTAACTATTCACTATTCACTATTAACTATTAACTATTAACTATTAACTATCATGCGCTCATCCTCTCAACCAAAATAGGAATAGAAATTCTATAGAACAACAAAGCAATAAAAAACAGGGGGATGCAGCAAGCGATTACTATTAAAAAATAGGAGAGATGTGCTGGGGGCATGCCTACGGCTAGGTCTCGGGCGGTCAAAATGATGGGGGTAAAAGGGTTTAATTCCATTACCGTTTTCATGATTCCACTTTTGGGAATGGCATAGACCACTGGGGTTACATACATTAAAAATTGCAATCCAAAACCTATCATACGGCCAATGTCTTTATAGAGCATTCCCAGCGGGGTGATAAACAGACCAAGGGTGGTTCCAAATAGTACACCACCAAAAATAGCAAGTGGAAACAACAATAGACTCCAATGAAAGCCTACTCCAAAAAAGAATATAAACACCAATAACAGCAATACTTTTATGGAGCTATTAAACAAGAGCTTATATACGCCCGAAACTACTAATGCTTCCTTTGGGAAATTGATTTTTGACAGGATGGACTTGGCGCTGTTGGTACTGGTCATAGGTGAATTGATGGATTCGGTAATAATAGACCACAACAAAGTACCCGAAAAGGCATAAACTGGGTACGGTATTCCGGTATCGGTAACGCGTACCGTTCCTGAATTGTTCAGAAATATCCAAACAAAGGCCGTAGCAAGAGGAGTTACAAACGCCCAAATAATACCCAGATAGCTCTGGCGGTACTGTGCTTGTATGTCACGCTTTGCCAATTGGAAGGACAAAAACCGCGACCGCGCTATATCGGCCAGGCTCTCTTTCAGCAACTTGCCTATACGAAGGTTGTTTTCTTTTTGATAGACTTTGGTTTCCAGTTCCATTGGGTTTGGGGAGAAGCGATTTTTTCTTGGGGGCTAAGATAAGGAATTTGGCTCAGTGTTGTTGGGAGAATTTTCGCCACGAATGCACGAATGTTTTTTGTAGTCAGTTCTCGGTTGTCTGTTATCTGTTGTCTGTTGTCGGTTTGAGCTTGCCTGATTAAGGTTGTCTGTTCTCGGTTATCGGTTGTCGGTGGTGGATTCAGGATTTGGGATTTGGGATTTGGGATTTGGCACTTCGACAAGTGTGACAGTTGGGGAATTGGTGAATCTGTGATTGTGTGAGCATTTTGAATCGGTTAATTGGGATACGGACCTGGGGCACTGATGCGATTCTCGATACATTCGCCTCGTGCCTCGGCGAACACTCGAACTGACAAAATTGACAAAGGAGCAAATTGGAAGTAATAAAAAACCCTGCAAAGCTTTTTTGGCTTGCAGGGTTTCAATAAACTATTTAGATAAAGTTTTTTATTTTTCCTTCGTATTTAAAATATCAGAAGTGGCAGGTGTATTAACCTTTTCTACTTGAACTTCTGAGGGAATGGAAGTAGGCTGCGTTTGTTGTTCATTGTTTTTCACATCAGCACTTGCTTCACTAGCACCATTAGACTTTATAGGTATTTTTGCAACATCTTGTAATTGACTTCTTACTGGTGTTTTAATTTCATTTTTTCTAGTATCTGTAATTGATTCATTATTTTTCGCAGTAAGGTTAAGTGGTCCTGGCCCTTCTGGCAATCTAAGACCTACATGTTTTGAAACCACTCTACCATTTGCGTCTTTAGTATCTGCTCGGTTTGCGACAATTTGCCAAGAGAAGGGTACATTACTAGTTCCATTTTGCAATTCTTTTACAGTAAAACCATTGGCTGATTTGTTTGTTACATAAACCCCATTGCAATCTCCCTCTAAGGTAACAAATACTTTTAAAGGATGTTCACTGTCAATATGCAATGAATTTTTTAAAACTGGATCTAATGCAATATACACTTGACCATTTACTAATTGCCCAACACCATAATCCTGAAATACAATTTCTGGGGCTTCTGGGGCGAACATAATTCTCGGTACGTTTTTTTCATCATTTATAATTGTAGATACATTTCCTGGCCCAACAATTTTGAAATCAGTACCGGACAGGCCATTAGCGGCAGTATTATATCTTAGACCTACGTATGCATAAGAAGGTATAGTTGCAGCTCCACCGGTTCTTTCAGTACCTCCGCTAAAATACCCTCCAAAGTAACTATCTTGCGCTGGATAACTAGTAGGAGTAGGAGTTGCATTATCATTAAAAGCAATATTGTCAAAACCTGCAATAACGGCACTGGCTCTTATACCATTATTATTGGTAGAGCCATTATTTGATACGTCATTATCTGTATCTAGCATGAAAATGCCTCCTGCATTTCCTCTATTTCCATTGGCTACAGCTCCCAAACCAGCATAACCAAACACTCCATTTCGGGTCCCGCTACCTGCAACGCCACCACCATTTGTATTTGTTATGATTGATGTACTATTATTACCAGTTCCAATAACCCCAGTACCAGTTGCAACTCTACCATAACTAAATATACCATTTTCACCGTTTGAAGCAATTCCGGTTCCAGAGATTAAATATGTAGATGCAGCATTATTCCCTGTGGCTAAAAGACCTGTTCCTGTGGCACTTAAATGATACCCCCTAATTCCAAATCCACCTGCATTATTGGATATTCCATAAACACCACTACCAGTTCCAGTATTTTGACCATACACACCATTATTAGCATTGCCCGCATCCCCCCTAACACCATTCCCGGTTCCTTGATTCCAACCGTATACTGCTGTTCCACTAGAAGTGTTATAACCTGCTACACCAATCCCTACTCCATCGTTAAAACCTCTTACGCCAAGACCCGCAGCAGGATTATAACCATCCACGCCAATACCACCACCAGTACTTTGCCCATACACTCCATATCCTACAGCTACATTCCCAAATACACCTACTGAATTTGTTGTAGCGTTTTCTCCATATATACCTACACCACCTGCCCCAGATGCATAACCATTTATAGCATATTCATTATTTGCACCCTGTACAGTTAAACGATCCCCTGCAATTGGTGCTCCTGTATCATTAATTACTACTTGACCATTAGCAAGAAAACGCATTCGTTCTGTGGCAGTAGTTGAAATTGCTAATGTATTTGCAGCGCTTCTGTAAATTCCAATATCTGGATCTGAAACCCAGGAATAAAAAGGCAATGCCGCAGTTCCATTTGAATTGGCATGTACCTGATTTGAATTTGGTATCCTAAATCGTTCAGTACCATTTGTAGAAAAACCTATCACATTGGCTGCCTGTTGAAACATCCCTGTTCCCACGTTAGCGTTCCAAGAATAGATAGGTGATGAAGCATCTCCATTTGTATATGCTCTTAGTCTTCCTCCATTTGCTTGGGTTGTTCCATTGGTTATTTCAAAACGATCGAAAGATGTTGTTTTAATTCTTAGGGCAATGTCATCTGTAGTGCCCAAAAAATTGGTTCCCGGAACGGTACCCGCATTTCCCCAACGGCCCCAATCGTTATTTGGTGCATCGGTGGCAAGGCGCACCCACTGCGAACCATCATTATAATAATAGCCCGGAGTAACATCGCCAGCTGTGTTTTTGTTATACACGACCATGCCTTGTACGTGGGCCGTCATGGGGGCAAAATTTGATGTATTTACAAGATTTACTCTTGGCAGTAACAAACCCTTTGTAGTCGTGGTGGCATCACCAATTTCGAGAAGCGAATCGTCATTTGGATTTGTATTCCCAATACCAACTTGGGCAAAAGTGCTAAATGAAAGAATTAAAAAGAGACCGCAAATACTAAAAGCAAGCCCCTGGGGAGTGTACATTTTTTTCATAAAAATAGTTTTAAAATTAAAACGAAATTATTATGATAAGGGGCATAACAATGATATGGAAGTAGTGAAAAAAACGCAAATTTTTTAAGCTATACTTAGCTCTACGGGCTTTTTGATACAAAATGCTCAAAATATTCGTTAAGACGTTTTTGATTTTCGACAAAAGGTTAAAATATGTAGGAAAAATACATATTGAGTAAGTGCTTAAATTGTAGGAATTTAAAACTTTAACATTTTGAAATTGTTAAAATCGGGGGGAATTCTTCTAGAAGTAGGTTTTTTGGGCTGTGAATAGTGAATAGTTAGTAGTTAGTTGTTAATTGTTGTACGTCCCTGATATAGGTTGACCACTTAAAGCGTGGAAAACTATGAAAGCAGTAGTGAATTAAATAAAACTGAAAACTGAAAACCGACAACTAATCAGAACTGCTCCCAAGTAAGTTTCAATCCATCTTTCACTGAAAATAATGGGTCATAATCCAATAGCTTTCGGGCTTTGTCAATATTTGCCAGGGAATCGCGTACATCGCCTTTGCGGGGAGGGCCATAGTTTGCTTTTACTTCTTTGCCAGAAATAGTTTTTAATTCTTCCCATAGTGCGTTCAAACTTATTCTTTCGCCAAAAGCTACGTTGAATACCTCATTTACAGCTTCTTCTTTAGCAAAAAAGGCACGGACGTTTGCCTGCACCGCATTCTGCACAAAAGTGAAATCGCGGGTCTGCTCACCATCGCCGTTGATGGTTGGGGACTTTTCATCTTTTAGCGCTTGCATAAAAAGTGGAATTACGGCAGCATAAGCACCCGTGGGGCTTTGGTTGGGCCCAAACACGTTGAAGTAACGCAGACCAATGGTTTGTGTGCCGTACGTTTTGAAGAACACATCTGCATAGAGCTCATTCACTAATTTTGTTACCGCATAGGGTGAAAGCGGTTTACCGATAATGTCTTCTTCTTTGGGAAGGTTTTGGCTATCACCATAAGTAGAGCTGGAGGCTGCGTACACCAAACGTTTTACGGTTTCACTTTCCTTTTGAGCGACGAGCATATTCAAAAAACCCGTAACGTTTACTTCGTTTGAAGTAATAGGATCGTTAATGGAGCGGGGAACCGAACCTAAGGCGGCTTGATGCGATACATAGTCAATACCGTCCATCGCTTTTTTGCAGGTTTCCAAATCGCGAATATCTCCTTCCAGAAATTCAAAACGTGGATTATTTTGAAATGGTTCAAGATTTTTTATAAAACCCGTTGCCAGATTATCCAGAACGCGTACTTTTTTTGCGTTGTTACCCAGCAAATACCCTACAAGGTTAGAGCCAATAAAGCCAGCGCCGCCAGTGATTAAAAAGGTATGTTTTGAGAGGTCTGTGGTGTGGTATTTTGGAGTTTGCAAAGCGTTAATTGTTAATTATGGATTTATCTTTTAACCACAGAGGACACTGCGTTTTTCACAAAGGTCACAAATATTTTCGTAATGTCCCTTTTTGCCTTCTTTGTGTTCTTTGTAATTTACTTTTTATGGAATTTGTAAAATTTTATTTATTAATATAAAAGTCGTCAACAAGCGCATAATTAGACAGCAGAAAACTAACAACCGAGAACCGAAAACTACAAACATCCATCAACCAATGTTTTCGGAAAAAATGATTTTACATCAAACACTACCGACGGCGATGCCCTGTGTTTTTCTACATTAAAATCTGAAAACTCCCTATGGCCTACTGCCAATATAATGGCTTCATAATTTTTCTTTAGCTGTCCTTCCTCGCTTAATAAACGCAGTCCAAACTCATTGGATACTTCGGTAGCTTTTGCCCAGGGATCATAAACATCTATGTTGAGGTTGTATTTACGCAACTCTTCTATAACATCTATCACTTTACTATTACGTATATCGGGGCAGTTTTCCTTAAAGGTAATACCCATAACGAGTACATGGCCGCCTTTTACCTTGCATTCCCTTTGGATCATTAATTTAACCACCTCTTGGGCCACATAGTTGCCCATACCATCATTCATACGTCTTCCGGCCAAAATAATCTCGGGATTGTAACCTTCCTCCTGTGCTTTCTGTGCCAAATAATATGGGTCTACGCCTATACAATGGCCACCTACCAGTCCAGGTGTAAACTTTAAAAAGTTCCATTTGGTTCCAGCAGCTTCCAATACATCCTGAGTGTCGATATCCAAAAGCCTGAAAATTTTAGAAAGCTCGTTCACAAAGGCAATGTTGATGTCGCGCTGTGAATTTTCAATAACCTTAGCGGCCTCAGCCACTTTTATGGACGGTGCCAAATGGGTTCCAGCTGTAATTATTGAAGCATACAATTCATCAATATATTTGGCAGCTTCGGGGGTGGAGCCAGAGGTTACTTTTAATATCTTGGTAACGGTATGTTGCTTATCGCCCGGATTGATTCTTTCTGGAGAATATCCTGCGTAGAAATCTTCATTGAACTTAAGATGTGAGTAAACTTCGAGGATAGGAACACAGATATCCTCAGTCACGCCGGGATATACTGTGGATTCATAAATAACCACATCGCCTTTTTTCAAAAGTTTCCCAACAGTTTCACTGGCTTTTTGAAGCGGTGTCAATACAGGTTGGTTGTACTTATTGGTTGGTGTAGGCACTGTAACGATAAAAACTGTAGCCTCAGCCATTTTAGAAGCATCGTTTGTAACAATAAGACCAGTAGCTTCGGATTGTGTCAAGGCTTTTTTCAATTCTTCGGAAGAAAGCTCCAAAGTACTGTCAAGCCCCTGCTGTAATTGCTTGATGCGTTCTGAATTGATATCGAAACCGATTACTTTATATTTTTCAGCGAAAGCGGCGGCAAGCGGCAAGCCAACATAGCCTAAGCCGATTATTGCGATTGAGGGGTTTTGTTTCATTTTGTGGATGCTAGGGATACTATTGTTGCTTTTGATACCATTGTTTTTAAAGTTTTTTCGTCAATCGGCATCTTTGGTCGGCAAAATTACGGGTTTTAATAGAAATAGAGGATGTTAAAAGTAAAAACATCCCTCCCCCGCCCTCCCTTCGAAGGGAGGGGGTAGTTTCGGAAATGACTCATGTTTTGTTATAAGCGTCAAAAGCCACCCTTTGAAGGGGGATTTAGGAGGATGTCAATCAGAATTTTAATTACAAAGAAGGTTCTACATTAAAGAACATCCCTCCCCCTCCTCCCTTCTAAGGGAGGGGCCAGTTTCGGAAATAAATCATTTTTTGTTATTAGCATCAAAAGTCCCCCTTTGGAGGGGGATTTAGGGGGATGTTTTTAACTATTTTCTCTTATATAACTCTTTATGATATTAATTACACTTTCAGTATCGCTTAGAATATCATTATTCGTAAATCTTAAAAAATGAAGTCCTTGCGCCTCCATTTTACCTTGTCGTTCTGCATCCTCAAGAAAATTATGCTCGTGGATATTCCCATCGACTTCTATAACCAGACCAATTTCATGGCAATAAAAATCTACAATAAAATTTAAAATTGGAACTTGTCTATGGAATTCTAGACCCAAGGATTTTTTTCTAATACCCTCCCATAACATTTTTTCAGCAGGAGTCATATTTTTACGGAGTTCCCTAGCCATCGCTTTCAGATGTTTATTATATGGAAGTATTTTGTTTGCCATGTGATAAATATAGTGAAAACATCCCTCTCCCGCCTCCCTTCTAAGGGAGGGGCCAGTTTCGGAAATGACTTATGTTTTGTTATAAGCGCCAAAAGTCCCCCTTTGAAGGGGGATTTAGGGGGATGTCAATCAGAATTTTATTTGTCGGAAGAATTAAAAAGCCCCCTCTTTGAAGAGGGGGTTTGGGGGAGATGTTACTTTCTTCTAAAAATCCTTTTTGCCCTATCCCAAAGTGTAGGGGGTTTTATGTGTTCGTGATATCCGTTGCCGTAATTGCCATAGGTACCGTAGCCGTAACCATAGCCGTACCCATAGCCGTAACCATAACCGTAGCCTTTTCCTGCTTTTTCAACATAGCCATTCAAGACAATGCTAATATGTTTAACTTCGCCGGTCTTGTATTTTTCGTTAACAAAAGTGAACATATTTTTATGGGTATAATTGAAACGGGCCATATAAAGCGTGGCGTCAACGTGTTTCATAAGTTCCAACGAATCGGAAACAAGGCCCAATGGCGGGGAATCCAGAATAATATAATCATAGCGCTCCTTGAGAGCATCAATCAAATTATCCAATTTTTCACTGATCAATAATTCGGAGGGGTTTGGGGGTATTGGTCCAGAAGGGATTACATCCAAATGCGCTATTTCGGTTTTTTGAATTACGGTGTCAATATCTGCTTCATCTATGAGAAAATTGACTACTCCCACGTCATTGTTGATATTGAAATCTCCAAAAATTTTAGGCTTTCTAAGGTCAAGCCCCACTAAAACCGTATTTTTTTCACTTAGTGCAAATACCGAAGCAAGGTTTATCGAGCAGAACGTTTTTCCTTCCCCACTGACGGAACTGGTTACCAATACTGTTTTGGCTCCTTTTATGCCCTGCTTTTTATATATGAACTGCAAGCTTGACCGCAGGGCCCTAAAGGCTTCGGCCATAGCCGATTTTGGCTTGGTAAGAACTACCAAGTTGCTGTCAATTGGGCTTTTCCCTATAATGCCCAAAAGTGGAATGGAAGTAATCCGTTCCAGATCCTTTACGTTGCTTATTTTGGTATCAAAGAATACGCGTAAGAATACAAAGACCAAGGGAAAGAATAATCCAAGTAGACCGGCCATCATATAGTTTAACTGGGTATTAGGGCCAATTTGTCCGCCTCCTGTATCCTTTGCGGAATCTATCACCATCACATCACTTACATTGGCAGCCTTTACTAGTCCCGCTTCACTGCGCTTTGCCAAAAACAGGTTGTATGTTCCCTGACTCAGGTTATAGCGGCGCTCAATGTTCAATAGATCCTGTTGCTCCTTTGGAAGTTTTCGTATCTCTCCTTCATATCTCCCAATATCGCGGTTGATGGAAGTAAGTTCCTGATTTTTTAAGCTTTTTGAGGAACGAATATTTTCCAACAATACAGTTTTGACTGCATCAATCTGGCGGTCAATATCATTAAAAATTGGAGCGCCTTCCTTAAAGGAATACTGAAGCTTGTTGCGTTCTTCCGCAAGGGCAACGATCTTTCCTACCCCTGATACTACACTAGCTTCTGAAATACCTGCTACTGAGGGAGCGGGTACATCTCTATAATCGGAACGGTTTATAAGATAATCCTGAAGTGTGTTATAATAATTAAGTTCACGGTTTACGGATTCTTTTCGCAAATCCAATTCATTCAATTTAGCATTTATCTCAGAGCCTTCGCTCTCCAGATTAAAGATGGCATTTTTGTTTTTGAATTGGTTAAGCTCGTCTTCCACAGTAGAAAGTTCGGCTGATTTTATGGCAAGGCTGCTATCGATAAACTTAATGGTTTTTGTGGCGAACAAGTTTTTGCGCTCCAGCATGTCTTCGCTTAACACTTCAACGGAAGTATTTAAGTAATCCACCAACTGAGCTTTGTTATTGCCCGTAAGCCTCATTCTGAGCACTGAGGAACCTTTACTTTCTGGATCAACGCGTACCCCAAGATATCTTTTTACAATACCATCATAGTTTCGAAATACAATATAATAGGGCGTTCCCGGTTTTGAGATCATTTCGGGATTGGGCATGAGAACCCCATTAAAAAAGGGAAGCCGTATGGGTTCGCCGATTTTGAAATCCTGTGAAAACTCGCCAGCATCCACAAACCTCGAGCTTCTTTCCTTTGTGCTGTAATTTTGAAGGTTGATGTTTCCTGCTTCCTTAAAGGCTACACTTAGGTTAAAATTTACCGAATCCTTAAAAACAATCTTGATTTGTTTATTCAGCATTTGTGATTTGGTAGTATCTACTTCCACAAAGAAGGGAGTCTGCTTATAGGCATTTACCTGCTGATATTTTCCATCGCGCAGATAATCCATATAATATTGCAACCGCTCCACCACCTTTTCGTTGTGGGACCGGGATTGCAGGGTGATAACGGCTGTATTCACCTTATCTGTAGTACCGCCCCAATTAAAGGTTAGGCTGGTATTAGAGGTGAAAAAGGGGTTTTGGTCGTCCTTTATGGAAACCATATTTTCCATTTGGTAAATAGGTAGTTTACGGACGTTGATATAATAGGCTATGGAAAAAGCAATAATCAGAGAAACCAAAAACAGCGGCCAATGGTGTACAAGCCTAAATAGAAAACCTTTAAAATCAAAGGTGGTATGGGTTTCGTTTATTTCGAATTCCTCGCTCATATATTTTTATAATCGGGTAAACAACAAAATGGTAGTAACCAAAGCCGTTGTGATGGAAATAATAGTTGTGAATGATTGCAGTCCAGTGGTACCCGTACCCAATGATTTTTGCGGCAGTGGGTTAATCAAAATTAGGTCGTTCGGTTTCACATAATAATACGGCGAATTCATAGCATCAAGTTTTGTAAGGTCTATGTGGTGTACCTTCTGCCCTGCCGGATATTGGCGGATAATTACCACATCGCTGCGGTCTCCCGTTAACTCAATATCGCCACTATTGGCAATGGCTTCCATAATACTAACCTGATCGCGGTAAATAATTTTTGAACCCGGGCTGCCTATTTCACCATTTATGGTATAGCGTATTCCCGCCAATTTTACGGTAACAAAAACATTTGCCTCGGCCTTAAAATAATCCCTTAACAGAATTTCCTCCAAGCGTTCGCGAACCTCATCAACAGTATATCCCAAAACGTTCATCTCGCCTAAACTCGGAATGCGGATATTACCGTGGTCGTCCACCACAAAACCGTCGTAATACAGTCTTTCCTCACCTGTAGCGTTTGGATTGGCATCGCTTATCGGGTTAAAGATACCAACGGTTTCCTGGTCTAAAGCCTTTACCCGGATACTCAACAGGTCGTTTATTTGAAGTCGGTAGGGTTCCTGTCTTTTTCGCAAAAGTGCCAAAGTATCGGTACTACTGGTGTTTTCCTGCAAATAGGTAAGCTGTTTTGTTGTTACACAGGAAGTAGCGCACAGAGCGAAAATTAAAAATAGCAATACATACGTAAGCTTCATAAAAGATAGGGTTGTTAATGGACAAATATAAAGTAACGCATTTAATAATGAAACATTTTTTCGGCTTGGAACATTTTCAGAAAATTGTTGCGAAAATAAAGGGCAATTGAAAAGAAATGTAGCAACGCAAGTGGGCTCTTTAAAATTCTTGGTCCAATCCTTAAAGATAAAAATCTTACTTTTGAATGTTCTCCATAAAATTACACCTATGAAATATTCCGTATCAATCACCATAGATAAACCCGTGGATGAGGTTGTCGCGCTTTTTGACAATGTTGATAATATGAAAAAGTGGATGGAAGGTCTTGAAAGTTTTGAACACATTAGCGGAACCCCCGGCGAAGTAGGCGCAAAATCACGACTGAAGTTCAAGATGGGAAAGCGGGAAATTGAAATGATAGAAACTATAACCGTAAAAAATCTGCCCGAGGAATTTACCGGAACCTACGAGGCAAAAGGGGTCTTCAATATTGTAAAAAACAGTTTTGAAGCCTTGCCCGGCAATAAAACCAAGTACAGCACCGAACAGGAATTTCAGTTTAAGGGCTTTATGAAACTGATGGGCCTTTTGATGCCCGGGGCTTTTAAAAAGCAATCCATGAAATATTTGCAGGATTTTAAGGCCTTTGCGGAAAGTCAATAAATAGTAAGAATGAGCAAAGAAAAGTTGATTAAAAGATTGCGCTGGTACTATCCTTTGGAGAAATTCCACGCTTTTTTCACATTTCCCCTTTTGGCGATCTATTTTCTTACACAATATCCTTTTATAAAAAGTATTTGGTTTCTCTATGGCATGCTGGTGTGTATTTTAATTCTTTACCAAGGACATAAATATTGGCAACTTAAGCTATGGCGGATGGAAGGAAAGCCGTTTTCACAGGTGAAAAATTTAAAGTTTTTTAAAAAAACAAAACAAATTAATATACTGCTAATAATGGGAATGCCCTTTATTTTTGCAGTTCAGCTATTAATAGTGAATTGGAATGAGGCTGATGCAGATATTTTAATTTGGTCTTTTGCCGCGAACCTCTTTGCCGTTTTGGAGCACATCAATTATTACCATACACAATTGATGGTGGACAACACGTCGGATGTGGCATATATTCTTAGGAATAAAAAGTTGAAAACCGCTAGTTTGGCGAAGGATTTAAAGGAGAATCGTTTTTAAAAATTTGAATTATTCAAGTAATTCTTCATTCCATATTATTCATTAAACATTTGCAGTACTTTTGCCGAAAATATAAACCGTGAACTACCTTTCAGTAGAAAATATCTCCAAGTCCTTCGGGATGCGGGTTTTGTTTGAAAATATCTCCTTCGGAATAAACGAGGGACAAAAAATAGGCTTCGTAGCCAAAAACGGAACCGGAAAAACTTCCCTTCTAAATATAATTGCCGGAAACGATAAGGCCGATACGGGCAATGTTGTTTTCAGAAAAGGTTTGAAAATTGCATACTTGCCACAGGAACCCGATTTGGATCCTAAACTAACAGTAGAACAAACCATTTTTGATTCAGATAATCCTATTCTCAAAATTATTGAGAATTACGAGCACGCGATTGAAAATCCCGACGATTCCGAAGCATACCAAAAAGCATTCGATGCCATGGACGCCCACCATGCCTGGGATTTTGAAACGCGCTACAAACAGATTCTTTTCAAATTGAAACTGGAAGACCTACACGCCAAAGTTGGGAGTTTGAGCGGGGGACAAAAAAAGCGTCTCGCTCTGGCAAACGCATTGCTTACTACTCCCGATTTGTTGATAATGGATGAGCCAACAAACCATTTGGATCTTGAGATGATCGAGTGGCTGGAAAATCTCTTTGCAAAGGAAAATTTCACACTGTTTATGGTTACGCACGACCGTTATTTTTTGGAACGCGTATGTAACGAAATTGTGGAATTGGACGAAGGAACGCTTTACAGTTACAAAGGAAATTACAGTTATTACTTAGAAAAACGCGACGCGCGGATAGAAAACGAAGCCACCGAAACAGGAAAGGCGAAGCAGCTTTTTAAAAAGGAACTGGAGTGGATGCGCCGCCAACCCAAAGCGCGAACCACCAAAAGTAAAAGCCGGATTGACGATTTCCACGAAATAAAGGATCGCGCCAGCAAGCGCCGAAATGACCACCAAGTGCAATTGGAACTGAATATGGAGCGCATGGGCACTAAGGTTGTGGAGCTTCACAAAATTTCAAAATCGTTTGGTGACAAAGTGCTTTTGGACAAGTTTGAATATAACTTCAATCGTGGCGAACGCGTTGGAATTATTGGGAAAAACGGAACGGGAAAATCTACTTTTTTGAATATTCTCACCGGAGCATTAAAACCCGATTCGGGGAAAGTGGTGGTGGGTGAAACGGTACAATTCGGTTATTACACCCAAGCCGGAATCAATATAAAGGAAGGTCAAAAAGTAATAGATGTAATTCGCGAATACGGCGATTATATTCCGCTGAAAAAAGGTCGGCAGATCTCGGCATCGCAACTTTTGGAACGTTTTCTTTTTGACCCCAAAAAACAATACGATTTTGTAGAAAAATTGAGCGGGGGCGAACGCAAACGGCTTTATTTGTGTACGGTTTTAATCAAAAACCCAAACTTTTTGATTCTCGATGAACCTACAAACGATCTTGATATTGTTACGCTGAATGTTTTGGAAAGCTTTCTGTTGGATTTTCCTGGCTGTCTTTTGGTAGTGAGCCACGACAGGTATTTTATGGATAAAATTGTAGACCATCTTTTTGTTTTCAGAGGAAATGCCGAAGTGGAAGATTTCCCAGGAAATTATACAGATTTCAGGGTTTATGAGGATAGTAACATACAGGAAAAACGCGAAGCCAGTGAAGCAGCGCCAAAGGTAAAAAAAGATTGGAAACAAGATTCAAGTCCTGCAAAACTGAGCTACAACGAGCAGAAGGAATACCAAAAACTGGAAAAGGAAATTGCCAATCTGGAAAAGGAACGGGAAACACTTCAAAATAAATTCGCTACCGAAAACTGGGACGGCGAAGAGATTGACAAGCAATCCATAAAACTACAGGAAATAATCGATTCCATTGAAGCGAAGGAAGAACGTTGGTTTGAGCTTTCTGCGAAAATGGAGGGATAATTTATTGTTTATTGTTATTATTTATTGGAAACGCTGCGTTCTCTGAGCCTCTGCGGTGCTATTTTACCGCAAAAGCGCAAAGGAAGAAAAGAATTATATTTGAATTATGCTTCTACACTTAACCCTTAACCCTTAACTCTTAACTCTTAACTCTTAACACTTTACTTCCCCCGTGATCCACCAATCAAAAAGTTACATAAAATTCATTCGGCTTGCCAAAAACAGGCACGGCGTGCACTCCCCTTTTGTTTATGGTTTAGTAACAAATTGTTTTAACGATAAAACGAAATATCCCGAGTACGAAATTCTGAAATCGCACCGAAAAGCGTTGCGGAGTGACACTTCCATGGTTGAGATGAAAGATTTTGGCCAAGGCTCGAGGGTTTTTAAAGGCAATGCCCGTAAGGTTTCCGCAGTGGTAAAAAATGCCGGGATGAAAAAGAAACGCCAAAAACTGCTTTTCCGTTTGGCTAAATATTTTAATTCTGAAAACGTATTGGAACTTGGCACCTCGCTCGGCTTGGGAACGGTGGCACTATCGCTTTCCAACGAATTTTCAGCAATCCACACTGTGGAAGGTTGCCCCAACACACTAAGCAAAGCGCAGGAATATTTTGAAAAATTCAACTTGCATAATATTCAGATACACCAACAGCTTTTCAGCGATTTTCTTCAAAATACTTCGGAAAAATACGATTTAATATTCATTGACGGCGACCACAATGGCGAGCGAACGCTTGGGTACTTTAATTCACTTTTAAAAAAAGTGCATAATAATTCGGTTATTATTTTTGACGATATTTATTGGAGCAAGGATATGACGGCGGCCTGGCAGAAAATAATTGCCAATGAAAAAGTAACGGTAAGCATAGATACTTTTCAATGGGGATTGGTTTTTTTCAGAAAAGAACAGTCAAAGCAGCATTTTGTGATTCGTTTGTAACAGTAACCCTATCTTTGCGTCCTATAAAACAAATTGAAATACGCCAATGAGTTTAGTAATTAAAATCCGAAATATCACTCGCGATTTTCCGCTTGGAAACGAAGTGGTTAAAGTTTTAAAGGGAATAGATTTGGACATAGAGCGCGGCGAGTATGTAGCGTTAATGGGGCCTTCCGGCTCGGGAAAATCTACTTTGATGAACCTTTTGGGCTGCTTGGACACGCCCACTTCCGGCAGCTACGAGCTAAACGGGAAGGACGTGAGCAATATGACCGATGATGAATTGGCTGAAATAAGAAACAAGGAAATAGGGTTTGTGTTTCAAACCTTTAACCTGCTGCCCCGCACCACGGCGCTCGAAAACGTAGCGCTACCAATGGTTTATGCGGGCGCCTCAAAAAGCGAACGCACCGAACGCGCAAAACAAGTATTGACTGATGTTGGTTTGGCCGACCGAATGGACCATAAACCCAACCAACTTTCCGGTGGTCAAAGGCAACGTGTAGCCGTTGGCAGGGCTCTAGTAAACCATCCTTCCATTATTTTGGCTGATGAGCCGACGGGAAATCTAGACTCAAAGACTTCGGAAGAAATAATGAATCTTTTTAACGAAATCCACAAAGCTGGCAATACAGTGATTCTCGTTACCCACGAAGAGGATATTGCTGAAAATGCCCATAGAATTATCAGACTTCGGGACGGGATTGTTGAGAGCGACACCAAGAAAGAAATGGTTAATTCGTGATTCGTTAATTGGTGATTTGGAATTTGGAATTTGGAATTTGGAATTTGGATTTTTGTAGATTCAAAAAAACTTTCCTAATGGCTCATGCCTAAAAATAAATATTTCAAATTTCGCACTTCCCCTTTCATATTTTATCTTTGAAGTATGAATCTTGATTTTTCAAATCCCCTCGTTTTAATAATTGGCGGAATCCTGCTTCTTGCCATTCTCTATTTTTGGAACAAACGCAATGCTTCAAACCAGAAAGCACGTCGCAATAGAAATTTCCGCAGTAGCTATTACGAGCGGAAAAAGGAACGGGAAAAAGAAAGTGGGCGGTAGTCAGTTGTAGTGGCGGTAATGGACATTATTATACAAGAAGGTGGAACCAAGTTTACCAAATTTAATTTTTCAGAATCTTTTTTATTAAGCTTCCATTGTGAGTAGTGATCTGTAAAAAATATAAGCCATTTTGAAGATGGGATATATCAAGTTCTTTTACATCCCTTTCTTCTGAAAAAAGTCGTTTCCCGAAAATGTCATAGACAACGATCTCTTCAATAGATTCATTTTTTGAATCAATGAATATTTTATCACTGCTTGGATTAGGGGAAACCCTTAAATTTCTGAGTGAATTATCCATTACCCCCAAAATCATATAGTTTTCATACCATACAAGTTTATTGTTATTTTGGGAAGCGGCAAACACGTCCATATCGGTATCGCCATCGATATCGGCGGCACACACGGCCCGGGTTAATTTCAGTTCGTTGCCGATTACCTGTTTTGGCCCAAAGTTTCCGAGACCGTCAAGGTTCTCGCTCCAGGCGATCTCAGAGTTCTCCACAATGGCCGATTCCGTTGAACCGTATAGAACATCCACATCGCCATCATTGTCCAGGTCGGCACAAAAAACACTGGTACACTGCAAGGCTTCATTGGTCACGACCCGTTGCGGCCCAAAAGTGCCCTGCCCGTCGAGATTTTCGTGCCAGGCCACACGGTCGTCGCCATTGGTACAGCCCATAATATCCATATCGCCATCGCCGTCTATATCTGCACAAAAAACATCGGCTACGTATGCAGCCTGTCCTGCCACAATGTTTTGCGACCCAAAATTTCCCTGCCCGTCCAGGTTCTCGAACCACGAAATGGTAACCGTATTGGCCGAGTTGGCCACCACATCAAGATCGCCGTCATTGTCAATATCGGCAGCAAAAACCGATCTGCAGCCAAGCAAGTTAGAAGAAATGAGGTTTCGGGCAGAAAAACTGCCCAGACCATCCAGATTTTCGTACCAAGCAGCTGTATTTTGTTGATCTATAGCCGCAAGAATGTCTAAATCACCGTCTCTATCAAGGTCAACCCCTATGGCATCGTTAACATTATCCGCATTGTTATCAATTATTTTTGGAGGTCCAAAAGTTCCCGCCCCATCCAAGTTTTCTATCCATAAAACCTTATCTTGGTATGTATCCGACACTAATATATCAATATCACCATCGCCATCCAAGTCAGCTGTACTAACACCATAAATTTCTGATAGATCGACAATCAATTGCAACGACCCAAAGCTACCCTGGCCATCAAGGTTTTTATACCATGATACGCCATTTGTAGAGCGTGCCCCGGAAATAACATCGGGGTAGCCATCGCCATCAATATCGGCTACCGTTACCACTACGGGGAGTGCCGCATCTGTACCAATGAGCTGTTCTGTACCAAATTGAGCCAGGCTTTTGGGTGCCACAAAAACAAATATGACAAAAAGTAAGAGTTTCATAACAATAGGGAACGTCCGGAGACGTATATTTTGAGTTTCCGGACGTGGTTAAATCAGTTCGCTTCTTTAAAAATAACAGTCTGCTGCGTGCTACCGTCTTGATAGTTTTCCTCTATTTTATAGAGTCCTGGATCCAAGGTATTTATCAATGTAGGATTGTTTATACCCAATGAATCTTTGGGCGTTACGGTTATGTTGGTGTTAAACACATTGTCGTTAAACCTCGTAATTCTGCCATCCGTTGGTTTTCGGTTGTAGTTGTCGTAACACCTCCTTGCCTGGGGGTAAAAGACGGAACCTATTTCGTGCTTTATCAATATGGCAGAATGGTTAGGATGGACAATGGTGCTGTAATCCTGTTCGTTTTTATCTATCTGCAAAAGGATGGTGTTGTTGTTGGAATAGAACGAAATGTCATTATAATCGGCCGGTTCCGGACATTCGCAACGGCATTCCACAAAACGGTACTCAAAACCGGGCTGGAAATGGGGCGGAATGTAATGCGGCGGCAAGGGTCCGACCACATAATATTCCCCTTTATAGGGTTCATATAAAGATGCCACCGTTGTGGTAGCGTTTATCAATGGTTGGTAGGCCCCGATTTTTTCCCGCATTCTGCGAACCTGACCGGGAGTCAAGTAATCTTCTATGCAATCAAAACAATAGGCATCGCTCATAGCGTTTTTGACATCTTCAGGGAAAATTTGATATTGCACCTCATCCTCATCTTTTTCAGTACCGAAGTATTCACAATTTTCATTCACGTATGGGCAAAAGCCCACTCCGTTGTCAAAATGATAATAACACGTATTGGCAGCAGTATCCACAACATTGTCATCGGCACAAGGGGCATTATAATCATCGTTTTGATTACAAGGAGGAGGCGTTGCTATTCTTGTAGTATGTTCCTTATTGGAGCATCCATTTGTTTTAGAACGAGTATGGTACAGCCCTAGGGCATGGCCCATTTCATGAGTAGTAGTAACGCTATTTAGCTTGTCTGCCTTTAATATTATCATATCGCTGCCTACGCCTCTGGCAGCACCTCCAAATTCTGAACCATAGGGCACGTAGATGTTTATGGCATTTGGCGTTTTATGGTTGTTTGCTGCATAATTAAAAAATTGACCGATTTGACATCTGCCTACACTACCATAACCATCAGGGTCGTATTGGCCGGGATAGTTTACGCATTGATACGTGTCCGGTATTCCGTCACCATTGGTGTCCACTAACTCATATTTCACCAGTGGAAGGTTTGCGGGGGTTGTAAAGGAATCATAGCCCCTATACTTAAAAAAGATATTATATTGATTGAAAAAAATGTTCAGCTTGGCAATACATTCCAATACCTTGTCCTCACTGAACTCACCCCAGCCGTAGGATCCATCGGGTTTTTGTACTTGCCAGAAAAATACGTTCAAAACAATAGGATCATCGGTACTGGGATCCAATGGAGCCGTGGAATAACTGAACGCTCCTGAAGCGTCAGAACTTTCTGTGCTTTCGGTAGCGCAAGTGTCTAAATAACTTTGGGCAAACATCTTTTTTGTATTTCCCATAAAAATACAAAAAATAAAACAGAGAAATAACGTGGTTGGTCTTATAAAACAGTATTTAGTTAAACAATAATTTTAAAAAATCACTTTCTAAATAACTGGGGAGAAATGTAAATATAAGGTTTATTTTTTAAATGTAGTATTATAAGGTTACAAGTTTTTTAAAATATGTTAAGAATTTGCTTGCATGCCAAATGTAAGTGAAGAAGATATTTCAAAACTTAAAAAGAGCCTTCCCATAAACTTGGGCTTGGCCATTAAAATGGCAAGAAAGAAAAACAAACTCTCCCAAACGGAATTGGCAACGCTTACCCTTAAAGACAGGCAATATATTTACAAAATAGAACAAGGTAAAGTCACTCCGAACATTGTAACTATAGGCATAATAGCTAAAGCCTTAAACCTTTCCATACCCGAGCTACTTGAAAATTTGTAACAACCCAAGAAACTATTTTCATCAATTTAACCGAATTTATTAAATGATTTTTTAGCCTATCCATTAATTGGGTTATTCGTAAATTTGTCCAAAACCACATCCCTATAATGAAAATATATACCAAAACCGGCGATGCAGGCACTACTGCCCTTTTCGGCGGCACACGGGTTCCTAAGCACAACATCCGTATTGAAAGTTATGGCACTGTAGATGAACTTAACTCATACCTTGGATTGATTCGCACGCAGGAAATTGACCCACGCAGCAAAGAAATATTAACACAAATACAAGATAGACTTTTTACTTTGGGTGCCATTTTAGCAACAGACCCTGCGAAAGCCACACTGAAAAGCGGCAAGGAACGTCTCAACATTCCCAAAATTGACGAGGAAGACATAACGCTTTTGGAAAATGAAATGGACCAGATGAACGATGCCCTGCCAGCCATGACACATTTTATATTGCCGGGCGGAAATACTACCGTGTCATATTGTCACATAGCCCGCACTGTCTGTCGTCGCGCAGAGCGCCGTACCACGCTATTAAATGAAAATGAGCCCATTGATGAACGGGTACTTATGTATTTAAACCGACTATCTGACTATCTATTTGTGCTGGCACGGAAGTTGTCTAAAGACACAAACGCGGAAGAGACGCAGTGGATTCCGGAGAAGTTGTGAGTTGTCGGTTGTCGGTTGTCGGTTGTCGGTTGTCGGTTGTCGGTTGTCGGTTGTCGGTTGTGAAAAATGACAAAATGTATTGATTTTCAATATTTTCGTTAAAAAGCCGAGCTATAAGCAAATATGTAATTTACTTACAATCAAACATTTAAAAACGTTCTTTAAAATATAGCAGAAATAATTTGGATTTTTCTTGACTTTTTAATCTAAAAAATTACTTTTGCAGAAATTATAAAACCCAAAGTGCTATGTACTGGACATTAGAATTAGCATCCTATTTAAGCGATGCACCCTGGCCCGCAACCAAAGATGAATTGATTGATTACGCGATCAGGACCGGTGCTCCGCTGGAAGTAGTGGAAAACCTTCAGGCAATTGAAGACGAGGGAGACTCTTATGACTCTATTGAAGAGATCTGGGCAGATTACCCAACCGACGATGATTATCTTTGGAATGAGGATGAATATTAATCCCAAAGATTTGGGAAACAATTAAAATAATATAAAAAGTCTCTTTTACGGGGCTTTTTTTTATTTAAAAGCTTTTAAAATATCGCCACGAATTCACGAATGATTGTATAAAAAAACATTCGTGAATTCGTGGCTAAAAAACAAAATTGACAAAAAGGTGCTGCGCTGCAACACTTCAAAATAAACACACATCATGGGAATATTAGATAACGTACTAAAAGTTTTTGTAGGCGATAAATCAAAAAAAGATATTGGCGAAATACAGCCGCTTGTAAACGAAGTTAAGAAACACGAAGCAGCAATAGAAAAACTCTCCCACGATGAACTTAGGGCGAAGTCAGATTTCTTCAGAAAAGAAATAAAAGACGCCCAAAAGGAGGTGCAACAACAAATTGACAGTCTTGAAAAACAATCTGAGGAAGAGCAGGACATCAACAAAAAAGAAGAATACTACAATCAAATAGACAAACTTAAGGACGACCGCTACGAAATTGAAAAAGCGACCCTTACCAAAATACTTCCCGAAGCTTTTGCCGTAATGAAAGAAACCGCAAAGCGCTTTAAAAACAACGAAACCATTACCGTAACCGCCAGCCCTTTTGACCGCGAGATTTCTGCAATAAAGGAGTACGTAACCCTTGAGGACGACAAGGCCATCTGGAAAAACTCCTGGGATGCCGCCGGAAAACCCATTACTTGGGATATGGTACATTACGACGTACAGCTTATTGGAGGGGTTGCCCTGCACGAGGGGAAAGTAGCCGAAATGCAAACAGGGGAAGGTAAAACCCTGGTCGCCACGCTGCCAATGTACCTCAACGCCCTTGCCGGAAATGGCGTGCACCTAGTAACTGTGAACGATTATCTGGCAAAGCGTGACAGTGCATGGATGGCACCATTGTTTGAGTTCCACGGAATGACAGTGGACTGTATTGACAACCACCGTCCCAATTCCGCAGCGCGAAGAAAAGCCTATCTTTCTGATATAACTTATGGAACCAATAACGAATTTGGTTTTGATTATCTGCGTGATAATATGGCGCATTCGCCAGACGATCTTGTACAGCGTCCGCACCACTATGCCATTGTAGATGAGGTGGATTCGGTATTGATTGACGATGCCCGTACCCCGCTTATCATTTCTGGGCCCGTGCCCGAAGGCGACCGTCACGAATTCAACGAGCTAAAGCCAAAAATCAACAATATTGTTGAAGTCCAGAAAAAATATTTGACAGGCGTACTGGCCGAGGCCAAAAGGCTTATAAAGGAAGGTGATGAAAAAGAAGGAGGCTTTCAATTGCTACGCGTTTATCGCGGGTTGCCAAAGAATAAGGCACTTATAAAATTTCTTTCGGAAGAAGGGGTAAAGCAAATTCTGCAAAAAACCGAAAACCACTATATGAGCGACAACAACCGCGAAATGCCAAAGGTTGATGCCGAGCTCTACTTTGTTATAGATGAAAAGAACAACCAGATAGAACTTACCGATAAAGGTGTGGATTATCTTTCGGGCGAAGGCGATCCCGATTTCTTCGTTATGCCTGAGATAGGAACTGAAATTGCCAAGATTGAAAGCAAAGGTCTTCCAAAAGAGGAAGAAGTTGCCGAAAAAGAAGAACTTTTCCGTGATTTTTCGGTAAAAAGTGAGCGTATTCACACCATGAACCAACTTTTGAAAGCATATACGCTTTTTGAGAAGGACGATCAATATGTGGTGATGGAAAACAAGGTTTTGATCGTGGACGAGCAAACGGGTCGTATTATGGACGGTCGTCGTTACAGCGACGGACTTCACCAAGCTATTGAAGCGAAGGAAGATGTGAAGATTGAAGCCATGACCCAGACTTTTGCTACCATTACACTTCAGAATTACTTCAGAATGTACCGCAAGCTTTCAGGGATGACCGGTACGGCGGTAACAGAGGCTGGCGAACTTTGGGAAATCTATAAACTGGACGTTGTTGAAATTCCAACCAACCGCCCAATTGCGCGATTTGACCGAGAAGATAAAATTTACAAAACCAAAAGAGAAAAATACAACGCCGTAGCGGAGGAAGTTACAGCGCTCTCAAAAGCCGGAAGACCTGTTTTGATCGGTACCACTTCCGTAGAAATTTCAGAATTATTGAGCCGAATGTTGAGCATCCGTAACATTCCCCACAACGTTTTAAACGCAAAACTCCACAAACGCGAGGCAGACATTGTAGCCGAAGCGGGAAAAAGTGGTATCGTAACTATAGCCACCAACATGGCCGGTCGTGGTACAGATATTAAACTGAGTAAGGAAGTAAAAGAAGCTGGCGGACTTGCGATTGTAGGTACCGAAAGGCACGATAGCCGTCGCGTGGACAGACAGTTACGCGGACGTAGTGGCCGTCAGGGAGATCCAGGAAGCTCGCAGTTTTATGTTTCATTGGAAGACAACTTGATGCGTCTCTTCGGAAGTGAGCGAATTGCCAAAATGATGGACCGTATGGGCTTGAAGGAAGGCGAGGTTATTCAGCATAGTATGATTTCAAAATCCATTGAGCGCGCACAGAAAAAAGTGGAGGAAAATAACTTCGGCATCCGTAAGCGTCTGTTGGAGTATGATGATGTAATGAACGCCCAGCGTGAAGTGGTTTACAAGCGTAGATACCACGCATTGTTTGGCGATAGACTTCGTGTGGATATTGCAAATATGATTTACGACACTGCCGAAGTAATTGCCGAGAGCAATAAGATGGCTCAGGATTATAAGAATTTTGAATTTGAATTGATCCGTTTCTTCTCCATGAGCTCCCCTATTTCCGAAAAGGAATTTGAAAAAATGGACGCCAGAGAAATTGCCGGTAAAATTTATAAAGCCGCCTACGTTCATTATCAGGATAAAATGGCCCGTAACGCCGAAATGGCTTTCCCGGTTATCAAAAATGTTTATGAAACCCAAAAGGATAAATACAAACGAATCTTGGTTCCATTTACAGATGGTGTAAAAACGCTGAACGTGGCTACCGATCTTGAAAGAGCATACGAAACCGAAGGAAAGCAATTGGTGAATGATTTTGAGAAAAATATCACCCTTGCCATCATTGACGATTCCTGGAAGACCCATCTCCGTAAAATGGACGAGTTGAAACAATCCGTACAGCTGGCGGTCCATGAGCAGAAAGATCCTTTGCTTATCTATAAATTTGAAGCTTTTGAACTTTTTAAGGCGATGATTGAGAAAGTGAACAAGGATGTTATTTCCTTCCTTTTCAAAGGAGAATTGCCCCAGGAAAACCAACAGCAAATTCAGGAAGCACGCGAGGTAAAAAGAAAAGAAAACCTTAGTGAGCAAAAAGACGAAATTCCAAATATGGACGAGCGAGCTGCACAGTCACGCGCCGCTGGAAACACACAACCCCAGCGCCAACAGGTAACGGAAACCATTACCCGGGAACGCCCAAAAATAAACCGCAACGACAAGGTGACCATTAAGCACGTGATGAGCGGTGAAAACAAAACCATGAAATTCAAACAAGCTATTCCATTGCTCGATAAGGGCGATTGGGTGCTTGTGGATGAATGAAGATTTAGATTTTAAATATTTTTAGAATATTGATATTAATCCCGATGTATCTGCGTCGGGATTTTTTATGTTGAATACTGAAACTTAGTGCTTGCCATTCGCCTTGCTTTTATTTGGCTATCAATTATTTATAGATCTTAAAGTCGTAAATGAGGAAGTTTTTCATAATTTTAGATTTCAAAATCAACCTATTAAAAAATCAACATTATGAAAAAAGCACTATTTACATTAGTATGTTTATCGCTAGTATTTATTTCCTGTAACGATAACACAAAAGAAAAAATGGTAACGGAAGACACTACCGTAGTGGCAGACACAACTGCTACTGAAGAACCCGAAATGATAGAAGAACCTATGGATTCTATCGCGATGCAAAAAGCTTGGGAGGCCTATATGACCCCTGGCGAGCCACATAAAATGATGGCCGAAGAAGTAGGCAAATGGAACAACGAAATGACTTTCTGGATGGGGCCAGAGGAAGAAAAAGCCACCTCAACTGCCGATATAAAAATGATCATGGGTGGTCGCTACCAAGTGGGTAACTATTCAGGTAAAATGATGGGAATGGACTTTGAGGGCCAATCTACACTTGCCTATGACAATGCCACCGACGAATATATTTCTACCTGGATAGACAATATGGGTACCGGATTGGGCGTACTACGCGGAACGTACGACGAAGCAACAAAAGCCACTACACTAAACGGCACTATGGTTGATCCCATGACCGGCAAAGACAAGCAGGTACGCGAGGTATATACTATAGTGGATGAGAACACCCGCCGAATGGAAATGTACGAAATCGGGGCTGATGGCAAGGAAGTAAAAACCATGGAAATCTTGATGAAAAGAGCGTAATTTTAATTCCAAACAATTATTTTCAAATCCCGAGCCAAGTTTCTCGGGATTTTTTATTGGGAAAATGGAGTATCTTTAAACTCAAAAATAAGACTACTATGAAAAAGATTTTCATCGAGTTTAAATGGGCAGTCATTTTCACCATCACCATGCTTTCGTGGATGTTACTTGAAAAAACGCTTGGCTGGCACGAAGAGCAGATTGCGGACCATCAGTGGCTCACCCTTCTGTTTGCTCCTTTCGCAATACTGATGTATCTATTGGAAATGCGCGAAAAAAGAAGACGGGTTTACGGCGGAAGAATCACTTGGCTTCAGGGCTTTATTTCAGGAGTTATTCTGAGTGTTTTTGTGGCATTGCTTTCGCCCTTGGGTCAATACATTACCCATAATTATATCACTCCCCAATACTTTAATAATGTGATAGAATATTCCGTAACCAACGATCTGATGACCCGTGAAAAAGCAAACGACTATTTCAACATAAACAGTTATATGTGGCAATCTGCCATTGGGGCTTTCGGTTTTGGGGTTATTACTGCGGCAGTGGTTGCAATCTTTGTGAGGAAAAAGTAATTTTTCCGTACCTTGAACACTTGTTGATTTGATTATGCGGTTTACTTTAACTACCATATTTTTTTTCTTCTTTCTATTAGATATTTTCGGCCAAAGCAATAACGACTATACCGATATGTTGCTGGAAGCCCAGAATAATTTGTATGTCCAGCCTGCGGAATCCGTTAAGATAGCGGAACATATAATTCAAAAAACCACAAATTCCACACAGCGCATTCAGGCCCATTTATTGGATGCCGAAGCGTTTACTGTCATGGGGAATTATGACAATGCAGTAAAAGCAAACATAGAAGCAAAAAAACTGGCAGAAAGTGCCCAGGATTTGGAAATGGTGGTTAAAACAAGTGTCTCATCCATTGTCCTGCTTAACCAATTGGGAATGGATGTAGTGGCAAAAGAATATTTTTTGAGGACGAAGACATTTGTGGGAGAAACAAACAAACAAAAAATTGCTACGTATTTGAAAGGCGGAACAGAATTACTTGAAGGTTATACATTTTTAGAAACAGAAAATTATTCACAAGCATTACAAAAGTTTATAAATGCTAATTCTTTTTTTAACGAAATTCCCGATGAAATACTCCGCAACCAAACTACTGCGGTACTAATTGAAACCTATCTGCCCGCTACAAATCTTGATTCAGCAAAGCAGTTTTTTCAATCGACCCTCCAGAATACTTCAGGAGCTCCACCCAATAATTTTCTACAGATGGTTACCCTTAATCAGCTTGGCAAAGTGTACTTTCTGCAGAAAGACTATTACCAATCGCTCACCTCCTATCAAGCGGCATTGGAGATTTCAGAAAACCTGAACAACAAACCCTATATCTCAAAAATAATGGAAGGGCTTTCCGCTACTTATTTGGCATTGGACAAAGCCTCACTTTTTTATTCCAACAGAACTGAAAGTAGCCAAATTACAAATACTGTGGAAGTTGAAGAAGACAAGGCCGTTAACTCCCTCTACAATTATATAAACGATAACCATACGGAGCAAAAAGAGAAGGTGAAAAAAGCATACCAAAATAATCTTATGCTTATGGGCGGCATCTTATTTCTTTTACTGCTCACTTGGGCAATTTTGAGGTACCGGTATAGAAATAGGGCCAGACAGTATGAACGTTTTATAAACTATTTTGAAAAGAAACAAAACCCAATAGAAACGTTGCCGGAAAAAGAAATTTCCAAAAAAATGAACATCCCAAAAGAAACGGAAGAGGCCTTGATAAAAAAATTGAACCAGTTTGAAAATTCAAAGCAATTCACCAAACAGGATATGTCGTTAGCCCTGCTAGCCTCCCAGTTTGAAACAAACACCAAGTACCTTTCTGAAATAATAAATACCTATAAAAACAAAAACTTCAACAGTTATATAAATGAACTGCGTATAAATTACATTACCGATAGACTTAAAAACAACAAAACCTATCTACAGTATAAAATAAGTTATTTAGCCGAGGAAAGCGGTTTTTCCTCACACAGCAGTTTTGCCACTGTTTTTAAAGCCGTTACGGGCATACCGCCTACGGTGTTCATAGAACTTCTAAGAGACCAAAAAAAGCAATCAAAAATTTATGCGGAAGAATATGAGGAAGCAGAATAATGTAAGAATTTTAGTACTCTTAAGCATTTTGTTGCTTTTACAAACTGCCTATGCCCAAAAAGAGGTGGACAGCATATTGGAAAAAGCCAATGTCCTTATATATGAAAACCCAGATAGGGCAATACTTCTAGCCCAACAAGCATATAATTATCCTGATGCATCCGTAAAGAACAAAGTAAACGCATTACTTGCTATTTCAACCGCATATTCCTCAAAAAGAGATTATAACAAAGCTGCGGAATATGTGGAGCGTATTAAAGGTTTAATTCCAGATATAAAAAATAAACGGCAACAGATGAACATCCTTAACAGAATTGCCGGCCATTATCAAGAGTTACAGATTTATGACAAGGCAATTGATTATTTGGATGAATCATTATTATTGATTGAAAAGTATCCAGCGCAAGATTCCGTTCAATCATTTTTAGGTTATAATGCAACATTAAGGGGTTTTATCTATCGGGAACAGATGAACTGTGAAATTGCATTAAAATATTTCGACAAAGCAATTAAAGCTTATGAAAAAGCCAAGGAGCCACATTTAAGAAACGCCAACCTCAGCATCTGCTATTATAATAAAGGGAACTGTCTTTTAACTCTCAATAAAGTTGATGAAGCAAAAACCACTTTTTTAAATTCTATTGACTATGCACAAAATGCAGAAGCAAAAAGCTTAATTGCATTTGGACAAAAAGGGCTGGCCGAAGCAAAAACACTGGAAGGAAAATATAATGAAGCAATAACTCTTTTAAACAATGCCCGCCAGACATCAGAAAATGTTGGCGATTTAATTTTAAACAAGGGACTTTATGATGGGCTGGCAAATAATTATTTGGCCCTGCACGATTGGGAAAATTACACCATTTTTCACAGCAAATTTCTGTCATTGCAAAAACAGACAAAAAAAGCGGAGAGAAAATCAGTAAACAAATCATTGATAAACCTAACGGAAAGCAAGGCGGAAGAAATTGGCACCTTACATAAATTTTATAGCCCTATTCAAATCGGCCTGATAATACTCATCATTTTTGCTTTGGGCATGATAATCCGACTGCTCATTTCTGGAGAGAAAAAACTTAAAATTCTTCAAGAAAAACTAAAAAATTAGGCGAGATAACCTTTTTTACACTTCATTTTAAAAATTTAATAAAATTTTCTGAAAAGACTTGATATACAGCTTTTTATAGATATTTTATACTTTCGAAATTCGTGAATTTCAAAAGATAGTTCCTTTTATTATAGTATAACACCACATACTTTAGCCCTCAGTTAAAAGCTGTCTCTTATACACATCTGACGCTGCCGACGAATAGAGAGGTGTAGAT
>OMOM01000124.1_pt1 | contig 53615 bp, 50 predicted proteins | sample 1646501 | NCBI WGS metagenome assembly OMOM01 (sample SAMN05416802, study PRJEB24817) | seawater metagenome | isolation source: Sea water | place: Canada:Atlantic | collected 2013-07
AATATATTTATGTTGAAGTTAAGTTTATATACCCAAATGACAAAAAATATCAAAGCCTCGTTGAAGTAGGTTCAAGGAATTTAAGTGAATAAAAAAGTTATTGCTCGGATCTTAATTGCATTAATAGCATACGGTATATTTGTAGCTCTCGTGGTTAATTTTTACGATGACAGCCCAGCACAAATGCAATGGGAAGATAGAGAAGCATATAACAGACAGTTTATAGCTAAGCTTGAATTAAAAAACTTCAATTTCAACAGTGCTATAGAGCAATTAGGTAGTCCTGATATTACAGAAGCAAAACTAGTTGATGAAACAAGCTATCAAGTCAGCTTTTACCGAACTCAACATGTAAAATCTGACGGCATCACAACGCAAGATGAATGTACCGCTTTGTTATTCACTAATGGTGTGCTTACCGCTATTGGTAACACCGCGTATGAACAATTCAAAACTCTTTAAATATCACTAACGAATAGTTATTTAAGCTTTAGCACTTAAATGAGTAGCTTATTTTCAATATATTTATTATCGAGTATTAATGTTGATCGTTATGCGATTGTTAGGTCTATTTCGTTTAAATTCAGTCCAAATTAAGAAAGTATGATTGTAGACTAAAGTTTAACGCTAAAACTTACTAACTGCTCGGATTAGTTGCTATAATGACTCACTCAATTTAATTGAATCAACATAATCAGCGCGGCATCAATATGCCTATTAAAATTGCTTTATATTTACCATTAGCGCGCTCTTCTCACAACTTTAAAACAGTAATATTCAAAAGGTAGTTTAACAATGGCAAAACAAACCATAACAGTAATCCCTGGTGACGGTATAGGTCCAGATATTATAGACGCAACGATCAAGATACTTGATAAAGCCGGCTGTGATTTTGAATATGAGTATGCAGATGCTGGCCTAACAGCATTAGAGAATCATGGTGATTTAGTACCTGAATCAACATTAGCACTGATCGAAAAAAACAAGATAGCACTAAAAGGCCCATTAACTACACCGGTCGGTGATGGTTTTACCTCGATTAACGTGACATTACGTAAGCATTTTCAACTTTATGCTAATGTTCGCCCGGTATTATCATTTAAAGGTACTAAAGCGCGTTATGAAGATATTGATATCATTACTATTCGTGAAAATACCGAAGGTATGTATTCAGGTTTAGGTCAAACGCTTTCAGAAGACGGAAACTATGCAGAAGCAAGAAGCCTTGTTACTCGTGAAGGTGCTGAGCGTATAGTAACTTTTGCTTACGAAACCGCGATTAAAGAAGGTCGTAAAAAAGTAACGGCTGTACATAAAGCAAATATATTAAAATCTACTTCAGGTTTATTTCTAAAAGTTGCCCGTGAAGTAGCCACTCGTTATCCGCAAATAGAATCAACAGAAATGATTGTAGATAACTGTTGTATGCAGTTGGTAATGAACCCTGAACAGTTTGATGTTATTGTTACTACCAATTTATTTGGTGATATATTATCAGACTTATGTGCTGGGTTAGTCGGTGGTCTTGGTATGGCACCTGGCGCTAACATTGGTAAGAGTTGTGCAATATTTGAAGCCGTACACGGTAGTGCGCCTGATATTGCAGGTAAAAACTTAGCTAATCCAACTTCAGTTATTTTAGCCGCCATTCAAATGTTAGAGTATTTAGGTATGGCAGAAAAAGCTAACAATATTCGTCGTGCGATAACAGAAGTAATAGAGTCTGGTGATCGTACAACACGTGATCTTGGCGGTACACATGGTACTTCAGACTTCACTCAGTCGGTATTAGAGCGTTTATAAACCCGATAATCCACTTAGTTAACTCTATATAATCATTCTAAAAAACCAAGTCTACGACTTGGTTTTTTTATGTGCTGCTTATTTCAGATAATATGGTATTGGTTATTCAACTTGGCTAACAGCTAAGATCACCAAATATTTAGAACGGCGTTTATCAGCAAAGCTCCCATCACGTAATCTTTAAAATGTAACTAATTAGCATTTATTAAAACCCTCACTATACTTTGTTAAGTTTTATAGGCTACTTCCTATATTAGCGCTATATAAACTTAACACTGAACTGCTCCAAGGATGAAAGTAGTTATAGTAATGCAGTTAAATACTCATTTTTCGTATAAAGCGAACTTCTTAAGGGCTAATAAAACAAACAAATCAGAACAAAAGGATTTTGTTATGAAACCAAAAAGTTTAAAAGTTATTACCTTACTCTCCATTTTTTTCATGGTAAGTAATAGCCAAGCATCATTAATAAGTTACGACCTATTAGCACCCAATGCTTCAACAAATATCAGTTATAGCAATCAGTTCACCAATGCTTTTAGCAGTAGTAAGGATGGCTTTCAAATATATCAACAAGATCAGACTTTCAATATACCTAGAAATTTATTAGATAAAGGCACAGCAGTGACTAAAGATAGCTTAGGTATAGTAACTAAAAGCAATAAAGACGCATTCTTTGGTATTGTTGATACTGTTAACCAAGACAACACAAGCAGTGACGCTGTAGCGACTTGGCAAATAAATATTGCCAATTTGTCAGCCATTACATTTTTAGCCGATATGGCTGCAATGGGTGACTTTGAGAGTAGTGATTGGTTCGAATGGCGCTATAGTGTAGACAACAAACCATTTACTCGACTGTTTCAGGGAGTAACTAATGATAGTACTCTTCAGCAGTACGATTTAGCCGATGGCAGTTCAGTCACACTTTTCGACCCCATGACTGTAAACTCAACATTATTAGGCAATAAATTTACCACATTCGCTTCCCCTAACTTAACCACTGGGAATTTATTAACTATTGAGTTAAAAGCTAAAGTTAACAGTGATAGCGAGGTTATTGCGTTTCAAAATGTTGTGCTACAAGCTGAAAATAATGCCGTAGTGGTGAGTGAACCGACACCATTAGTACTTATGTTCTTCACATTACTTTTTGTTATGACAAACCAACCATTGTCTCGGCGATTAAAAATTAATTAACACCACTTGTACTGGTTTGTTATTGAAAGATTGATAATTAAAATAGAAAAACGCCCGACATTATTACTCGTTATATTAACTTGCGTTAGTAGTAATGTCGGGCGTTTACAATTTTTTTTACAACAGTCTAACTTACAACTCTGTTGGTGGAGGAGAAAGTAACCTAGCGTGAACAGTGACTTCTTCACGATCATAATATAAATGTTTAGCAAACAGTTCATATTTAACATTGTAATGAGAAAACGCATCTTTCATGGTTTGCAAATCATCATTAACTTGTTGGTATCGACCTTTCATAGGTAGTTTTAAGTTAAAAATAGCTTCTTGGCATTGACCTTTTAATAACCACTCGCTCATCAATTTTGCCACACGTTGAGGCTTCTCAATCATGTCACAAACTAACCAGTAAACGTTTTTCTTTTGCGGTACATATTTAAAGCCATCCATAGTGCGATGCTTTACTTGACCCGTTTGCATTAAAGACTCTGCCATCGGGCCATTGTCGATTGATGTTACCATCATGCCGCGACGCACCAATTGATAAGTCCAACCACCAGGTGCAGCACCCAAATCAACGGCATTCATGCCTGAAGTTAAACGTATATCCCACTCTTCTTTGGGAATGAAATACAAAAAAGCTTCGTCTAGTTTCAGTGTTGAGCGACTCGGTGCAGCATTAGGAAATTTTAAACGCGGAATACCCATAACATGTGGTGAAGTATTTCGTGCAAGAGAAAAACCAAATATGACCTCTTTTCCTGACAAAAATAACGCATGTAAAACTGCGCCATCTTTATTGCCTTTTTCGGTCAATATTGCTTCTTTTCTCAATGCTTGTCGTAACGGAACAGCCAATTTTCGACAAAATTTTGATAACTCTTTACCATCATTAGTATCAGGTGTCTCCATACGCAAGTCTGCATATTGCCACTCTTTACCTAATGCTTCTACAATCGCTTCAACGCGGTTGTAATCAGGCAATTCAATTTTTTCGGTAACAGTAACGAACCATTGGCGAGCAAATATAAGTCGGCGTAATGGAATCTTCTCCATTAGGGCTTCACCCTCTTCTGGATTATTTAGATGAAAATAAACCACGCCCTGATTTTTAGTTAACTCTAGATAGCCGTATACTTCATTCCATGAAGCTTTTTCTTGAATTTCTGCGCCACATTCTTTTTCAAATCCGGGGCGACAATAAAGCACTATTGCAGTCATATTGATTATTTACCTAACTTTTGATCAAACATTTTAGTACCTGCAAATCCGACCAATAGCCATGCAAGTGCAAATGACAGGCCGCCTGATGGCGCCAGCTTTCCAATACTCAAAACATCGAATATAGTTTTGATATACAAACTACCACTGAAAAAAACGATACCGAGTGCAAATAATATCCCTGCGCTCAATAATATAGCCTTTGAATGAAGCTTGTATAAGATAATGGTTAGCATAAGCGCCAACGTATGAAAAAACTGATACGTTAATGCTGTCATTAGTCGTTCTTGTGACGCCAAAGGTAGCGATTGTCCACCATGGGCTAACCAAGCGCCGAATAATACAGAAAAACAACCACTGATACCAACAAATATCATCAGTAGTTTAGCAGTCATTATTAATTTCATCGATAAAACTCCTCATTCCAAAAACCGCAGCACGTTTGTGTTGTGCTAAAGTTTGACCAGATTTAACCCGCGGCTTTAAATCATGGTCGCCATCATTAAAGAAATGTAATTGGCAACGTGAAGAAATTTCATAATCATTAATTTCTATTTCGCTACCCAAAGCGTCTCTTTCTCCCTGCAATATAAGTACGGGCAATTGTGTTTCTTGCAGGGGTGCTAAACGTAATTTCTCTGGTTTTTTTACCGGATGAAATGGGTAACCTAAACAAATAACCCCTTTAATATTATGCGCGTCCATTAATGACTTATCACCAGCCAAAGTTGCAGCTACTCTGCCTCCCATCGATTTTCCAGCAATTATTATTGGTAAATCAGTTTTTAAATTAGTGATTATCGACTGATAGCAATCGACAAGCTTTGGCATTCTATCTGGCGGGCGTCTTTTACCATCGATTTTTCGCTTATCCATATAGGGGAAATTAAAACGTAAAACGCTCAGTTGTTGTGAATTCATTTCTTCAACCAGATCTTCGATGTAATGATGATGCATATCTGCACCCGCACCGTGAGCAAAAATCACCAAAGCTTTCGCGTTTTTAACCTCGCATAGTTCATGACTAGTATTTACCGGAGTAATTACGTTTATTTCGTGACTAACGATTGTTTTACTATGGCTCATAACAATTGTCCTTCATCAATCATGGTTTGTTCATCAGCCACCGTTTGCAGCACCCACTCACGAAATGCTGTTATTTTTCCTAATTCTAATTGTTGTTCTCTGCAGACGATATAATATGAGTTCTTACTGACTAGTACTTCTTTAAATGGACAAACTAACCGACCGTTATCAATGTCAGGTTTAGCTAATACACTGTGAGCTAGGGCAACACCTTGTGCGTGAATTGCTGCCTGTAAAACCATAGCCGAATGACTGAATATTGGGCCGTGGTTCACATTCCCCCCTTTTACATCAACATGCTTAAACCATCTTTTCCAATCTCTTCTAGAGGTGTCATGTAATAGCGTGTGATTTGCTAAGTCTTCAATACAATTTAACGGTTTTTTACCTGCTAGTAGCAATGGTGAACAAACGGGGATTAAATATTCAGTATGTAATTGCTCAGCATGAATACCTTTCCAGCGTCCCCGGCCATAATATATGGCTAAATCAACATCCTCAGTCAATGAGTTCTCAGGTTGATCAACCGCTTTAATTCGCACATCGATATCAGGATGTAATAAGTTAAATGTATTTAGCCTAGGTACCAGCCACTGTATTGCAAAGCTAGGTTGCAAGCTAACGGTAATGGCACCTTTCTCGCCACGGGCTAATAGCCTTTCGGTTGCATCATGCAAGGCATTAAAAACATCTTTAATATCGAGATAATAAGACTGCCCTTCCTCAGTCAGCAACAATGACCTATTTTTACGCATAAATAATTTTATACCTAAATTATCTTCTAGCGCTTTTATTTGATGACTAATAGCCGCTTGAGTGACGAATAATTCTTCAGCAGCCTTGGTAAAACTCAATTGCCGCGCAGAAGCTTCAAAAGCCCTGATAGCGTTAAGTGGTGGGAGTCTATTTGCCAAGATACACCTATTGAATTGTATAAGTAACGAGTCATGTCATGCATATTTTATCAAATAATCTGCATAACCATTTCGGATTAGTTTTTCTAATGAATGTCATTATAATTAGTCAGTTTAACATTTACCAGCATTACCGTATTATAGCCTCAATAGATGAAGGACTTCATCTTTACCCCGACATAATCGGCTATAATCAAACAGGCTCCCAACCCTTGTTTGCAATTGAAAAGAAAGAGTCCCAAAAACATCTATAAATACTATTGACGTTTTATTACAGGTGACTTATGAAAAACATTATTAAATTATCAACCATTGCTATGTTTGCTTTAATGGCAAACAGCAGCCAAGCTACACAATTAGTAGAAGCTCAATCTATTAACGCCATTGAACTTATGGCAACAACCAAATTACATTTAGAAGAGTCTATTAAGTTAAATACGATAGCATTTAACCCTATCGAAAAAACGGCTCGTGCTCAAGTCGCAATGAACGAAGTTAAAATTAACTTAAACGGACAGACCATCAGTAAAAGTATTCCACTTGCTGAATAAGTTGGTTTTTGTTCATTAAAAAAGGTGCTCGATGGCACCTTTTTTATTGGCTTTTTTTTTTGCTGCCTTACTAATCTCACGATCTAAATTCTTTATCTATTGTCTTAATAACCTATTGCCCGTTCGCGTCATCGATTGAGATGATATAAAGCTTTTCTAGCAAGTAATCTACATCAAGTTTACGTTGAGCAAATTGTTTATCTTTTATCTCATGAGTGGCTATGCATTCAATCTTAAAGCCCGAGAATAAGCTTTTCACATCAGTTTCGGTTATAGCAAATGGTGGCCCAATCAGTTGCTCTATTGGAAACTCAACGGTCACTAAAAACAAACGAGTCTGCGACGAAAAGAAAGTTTTTAAATGATTTACATATTGCTGCTGCATAGTTGTTGGCAATGCAATTAGTGCCGCACGATCATATATCCAATCTATGCGATCAATGGCGTTGGCCGAGAGCTTAAAGAAGTCACCTTGCAACAAGGTAAGTTGCTGACATGTATACTTTTCGAATTCACCTACGTTATGCTTTTGATAGGCAATATTATTTCCTATAAAAAAGTCTCGACAAGCTATGTCACTTAACTCATTGCCTGTCACTTGCATAAGCTTGGCTAAATAGGCCATATCAAGCGTTTTACCACATAAAGGTACAAACACATGTCTATCAGTAGCCAAGAGTCTTTTATCGAAGTATTCAGCCAAAAATGGGTGCACATCATGCTGATGAAAACCCAACAGGTTGCGCTCCCAACATTTCTGCCAAAAGCTGTTATTCATTATGCATATGCCACGGCATTTATTTTTAGCCTACGACAACAATTAACCAGGGAATACACGGTTATTTTGCCAAACTTTACTGATAATGGCATCAAATGATAAAGATGCTGCTTTTGAAAACTTTTCAGCAAGGCCTTTTTTAGTCGCATACTTAATTTGAACGATTTTATGAGACTTACAACGCGCTTGCAGGTAGTCGTCACTGGTTTGTAGTTCGTCAATAAGACCTAACTCTTTAGCTTGCGTACCAAACCAATGTTCACCCGTTGCCACTTTAGCAATATCAAGACTTGGACGGTGTTCACTAACAAAATTCTTAAAAAGCACGTGTGTTTCCTCAAGCTCCTCAACAAATTTTTCGCGACCTTTATCAGTATTTTCACCAAACATTGTTACCGTGCGTTTAAACTCACCAGCAGTAAATTGTTCAAAATCGACATCATTTTTCTTTAGCAGTTTATGAAAATTTGGTACTTGAGCTATAACGCCAATTGAACCAATAATAGCAAAAGGTGCTGATACTATTTTATTAGCGACACAAGCCATCATATAGCCGCCACTTGCAGCAACCTTATCAACAGAGGCCGTTAATGGAATATTTTTTTTGCGCACACGATCAAGTTGCGAAGCAGCTAAACCGTAGCCATGTACCATACCGCCGCCACTTTCTAAACGTACGAATACTTCATCACTTGGTTGAGCAACCGTTAATATTGCGCTAATTTCTTCACGTAAAGAGCCAACTTCCTTCGCGTCAATGCTGCCATTAAAATCTACAACGAATAAGCGTGGGGTAACTGTTTTTTCTTCACTTTCGTCTTTACTTGCTTTTTTGGCAATTTTTGCTTTTTCTTTATCCGCTTTTTTGTCTTTCTTTTCTTTTTCTTTTAACTCATCTTTCGATAATAAGTGATGAATAATATCTTCTTCAACTTCACTGTATTGCTCTGACAAATCAATAATTTCTAATTCACCTTTTTTACCACCCTGCTTCATTGCTGATGATGCTATAGCAATAATGATAGCAATGACTGCTATAACGAAGGTGATAGCTTTCGCTAAAAACAAACCGTATTCATACAAAAATTCCAATGCTTCTCTCCTAACCAACAAGCTAACGTTTAATAACCTTGCTGTTATGTATTAATTTTAAAATTATTCTATCTAACAATATGGGGTAATTAGTTTATAAATAAAGGTCTATGCTCAAATTATTCAATAAAGTTAACCTTGTAAATAAGCACCAATAAAAAAGCCCTCTAATGAGGGCTTTTTTTGACTTAAGGTAAACTTAGTCTTGTTTTACAACTGCAGCGTCTGTAACTGTAATTAGTTGTCCCATGCTTGCAAAGAATGTCGCAACTTGCGTTTGCATTTCTTGCGTAGCTCGAGCACTTAATTCAGCGTCAGGCGAAGCACCTGCTGCATCAGGAAGTGGGTTCAATATTGAACTATGATGACCACTAACAAACCTTACCGCACCAGAACCTTGTGTTGTTTCGCTAACACTTGGTAAGCCTAGGAAAGCAATCGCAGGTTCAGTACCGCCCATTGGCGTAAATGGTGCCGTATTAGTCACTGTTTGGTCTGGAAGGTTATCAGCACCATTGCCCACTACTTCAATTAAATGTGTCGGGGTTTGAGTAGCGGCTAGTGTTTGCACATAAGCAATTGGGTCGCCTGAGTCAGTCACCGTTTGTGCAGCAAATGTAAACTGCGCAAAACCAGCATCTAATGTTGCTTTTTGTTCAACTGTTAAGGCATCGTAAAAAGCAAAGTAGAAGTCACTCAATTCCGTTTGGGTATACCCAGCAGGTAAAGTTGCGTCAACCGCTGCTTTAAAGTCAGGCGATAACTGCAAGGTAAGGTTAGATTTAGCTAAACCTTCAAATGCCGGTGAATCAATACCAAAATTAGCTAACATTAAACCAGGCATAGCTAAAGATGTGCTAGCAATGTTAAATAAGCCGTCTACTTGTGGGCTTAACTCAGTATTCGCTAAACCAACTGTATTCATACCATATATGCCACCTAATGAGTGACCTAAAAGATGAACTTTAGAGCTATCTATTTTAACCGGATTTCCTTCAACATGAACACCACCTAAGAAGTTCATACCTAAACGTAAACCTAGTAAGTCAGCAGTACTTTGACGCGTATTATCACGCATAGTTAGCATGCTACCTAAGTTCACATAATGTAAGGTTGATACGGTACTGGTGTTAATATCATCAACAGAATCACCGTTTAAGTCAAAACCACGGCTACCATGTAAGGGTTGATCTATCGCAATAGTAGCGATACCAAATACGGATAAAATACCTGTAATTGGTAACATTTGCTCTTTAGTTGATGTAATACCATGTACTAACATAGCTACAGGCCAGCCATTTTCAGGTTCTTCTAAGGCCGGTAATCCCATATTTGCACGTACCGGGTTAGCCCAAGCTAAATCTGGCGTGGTCATTTGTACATCAATAGGTAACATCGCACTTGTAGCTGGAATTGGATTAAACTTAGTTAAGTTACGTTCAGTATCAATCGCCATAACTGAACTTAAATCGCGTAAGCCAAAATTCATACAAAAGCCATCATTAGCATCTAACGGGCCAGCTGGAATTGCCGCAGGGTTTGCAGCTGCTAAACCAGCAAGTGTTGCGCCTGAATCACAGCGCGCACGCCACCAATCATTAACGGGTGCAAGCGGGTTTTCAGCCGAAGGTATACCTGAATAGTAAGGTAATGTAATTGAACCGCGAATATAATTAGCTGCTGAATATAGCGGCACTAATTCTGCTGGAATAAAACCAGCCAATACCGTAGCAACTGAAATACCAGTATCAGCAACAGCAACAGCAGGATTACCCGCTTGTGCATTCGCCACCATTTGCGGTACGCCAGCTGCCATTAACGACTTAACCGTACTCAAAACTCGAGTTGTTGACTGTGTCGTCATCGCTGCACTATAAATAATAGTGTTGCTATCTACGCCTGCAGAAACAAGCGCAGCTTCGTAACTATTGATTGCGGCTTGTAGGCCTAATTGTGACTCATTACCTAAAGGCAATGTGTTGATATCTTGTCGTGCTAATTCATAGGTACTAGAACCTGCGATAGCTTTACCGTTATTATCACGAAGATTATTCGACATCATCATAATGTAGGTAGTTTCAGCTTTTAGCGGTTGTGTTGGAATAACAGATACGCCAGACGCTGAGCCTCTCGTAACAAAATCTACGCCAAAGGTTAGCTCAGCTACAATCTTACAAGCTAGCCCACGTGTAACCGCGGTACAATCACTGTCATTAGCATCGCCACCCATAACAGCTTCAAAAATTCTAACCGAAGCAGGCTCTGAAGCGCTGCTGGCTTCTAACGAAGTGCCTGCAGGAAATTCAATACCCAGTGAAAAAGGTTGAGAAATAGACCAGCCATCAAGAGCACTAATAGCAACAAAAGGATCAGAACCATCAGTTGGATCATCAACCGGTATTTCTAAAGTGCCATCAAGCGTGCCAGAGAAAATCAAATCATTTGGAATAGAAAGCCCTGCAGCGCCTGCTGCGGGATCAAATTTAACACGTGCTGTCGCTGTTACGGCTGAGCCATTTTCAGCAACTTCATTTTCGACATCTTGTATTGTTTCGTCTCCACAAGCACTTAAACCTAATGTGCTGGCTATTGCGAGACTGAGTACTAGCTTTTTCATTTTATCTCCCCACGTTCTAGTCTTTATTTTTATAAGCTAAGAAATTTTCAGAGCATATATTTATTATTCTTCATTATTGTTGATTTTTATACTTATCCTAGCATTAACTTCAACTTGTTCGACCAGTCAAACTTAACTCAAGAATAGATCAAGTGCTAGTGATTTTTTTATTTATTAACAGTTTTATGCTGTAAATGGTGAATTCTATCGAAAAAAACTCGTCAGCCTACTAATGAAAGTAGTAGAATTATTAACAAATTTTTTTAGCAATTAATCATATGTTTGAATACGCAATAACACCACAAATTTTAGCGAACAAAACCATTTTAATTACTGGTGCAGGTGCTGGTATAGGTCGCCAAGCAGCATTAACTTATGCAGAGTTAGGCGCCACAGTTATTTTATTAGGTAAAACCGTTGCAAAACTTGAAGCCGTTTATGATGACATTCTCGCTAAAGGTTACCCTGAACCCGCTATAGTACCGTTAGATCTAAAAGGTGCAACGAAACAGAACTATATTGATTTAGCTTCTACAATTGAAAGTCAATTTGGCCAATTAGATGGCGCATTACTTAATGCCTCAGTATTAGGCGAGTTAACACCGTTTAACCAAATACATCATCAAACTTGGCAAGACGTAATGCAAGTTAACGTCAATGCGCAATTTTTATTATCACAAGCATTGATACCTGTAATGCTTAAAGCTCAAAGTTCATCACTAGTTTTTACTTCTTCGGGTGTAGGTAACAAAGGTAAAGCTTATTGGGGCGCATACAGTATTTCTAAATTTGCGACTGAAGGCATGATGCAAGTTATTGCTGATGAGTATGAAAATAGTGCACTGAGAACTAACGTAATTAACCCTGGTGCTACAAATACTAATATGCGTTCGGTTGCATACCCTGCTGAAGATAAAACGACTATTGCGTCTCCAGAAGATATTATGCCACTGTATGTATATCTTATGGCCGATGACAGTAAAGCAATTAACAGCCAACGACTAAACGCACAATAGTTATTTGCTGATATATCAATTCAGTAGTCTTATCAGAAAAAAACTGACCATTGATTGACGCATAGGATTGACTAGTGCCTTGGAAGTCAGGTTACCTGAGCAAGCTCTAAACACAAAAAAGGCCAACTAATGTTGGCCTTTTTTATGTAACTTTTTGCAGTAAAGTTAAATAGCGAAAACAGTATTAACGCAATTCACGTCGTAAAATTTTACCGACATTAGTTTTTGGTAACTCATCACGAAACTCTACCAATTTTGGCACTTTATAATTGGTTAAATTTTCACGACAATGTTTAATCAAGTCAGCTTCAGTTAAATTAGGATCTTTGCGCACGACAAACACTTTAACCACTTCACCACTTGCTTCATGAGGAATGCCTACTGCAGCAGCTTCTAACACCCCAGCATGACTCGCTAAAACTTCTTCAATTTCGTTCGGGAAGACATTAAAGCCAGAAACAATGATCATATCTTTTTTGCGGTCTACAATTTTGAAAAATCCATTTTCGTCCATACAAGCAATATCACCTGTTGCTAACCAACCGTCTTTTAGAATTTCATCCGTTGCTTCTTGTCGGTTGTAATAGCCTTTCATTACTTGTGGGCCTTTAACCCACATTTCACCCGCTTCACCAATCTTTGCATCGCTGCCATCTTCTAACACAATTCTAATATCGGTTGAAGAAGCTGGCAAACCAATAGTGCCACTGTAATGCTCTTGATTATAAGGACACAAGGTGACTAATGGCGCACATTCAGTCAAGCCATAACCTTCAAGTAGGCGAGTTTTTGTAACACTTTCCCACTTTTCAGCAACGGGGCGCTGAACAGCCATACCACCGCCTAGTGATAATTTTAACTTAGAAAAATCTAACTCACTAAAGCCAGGAGTGTTTAATAAACCATTAAATAACGTATTTACACCCGTTATAGCGGTAAAGTCATATTTTGCTAACTCTTTGACAAAACCCGGCATATCACGCGGGTTAGTGATCAATAAATTTGTGCCACCTAGCGTGATAAAGGTCAAGCAATTCGCCGTTAAAGCAAAAATATGATAAAGCGGTAACGCTGTAACAACTAGTTCTTTTCCTTCTTCAAGTTGTGGTGCAATCGCCGCTTTGGCTTGCTCTAAGTTAGCAACCATATTGCGGTGTGTAAGCATGGCACCTTTAGAAACACCTGTTGTACCACCGGTATATTGTAAAAAGGCTAAATCCTCACCTTTAAGTTTTACCGCTGTAAATTGATGTTTTGAACCTTGAGCAAGTACCTTATTAAAACGTACAGTATTTGAAAGGTTGAAGGCTGGTACCATTTTTTTAATGTATTTAACGACACCATTAACAATCGCACCTTTAACTGTGCCTAGGCGGTCGCCCAGTGACGTTAAAATAACTTTTTCAACAGCGGTCTTATCAATTACTTTTTCTAAAATACTCGCAAAGTTTTCAATAATTAAAATTGCTTTCGTATTCGAATCATTTAATTGATGCTCTAATTCTCTTGCTGTGTATAACGGATTAACATTAACGACAGTTAAACCGGCTAACAAAGCACCAAAAAGTGCAATTGGATACTGTAAGCAGTTAGGCACCATGATGGCAAATTTATCGCCCTTGACTAAACCTAAGTCTTTCTGCAAATACGCAGCAAAAGCTGTAGCCTGCTCGGCAAGTTCACCGTAACTTATTTCTGCGCCCATATTAATAAAGGCAGTACGCTGAGCATAAACCTCAGTATATTTATGGAACATATCGACAATTGAAGCGTATTTATCAGGATCAATTTCAAATGGAACGCCGGGTGGATAACTCTTCTCAAGCCAAATTTTTTCCACAGTACCTTTCCTCTTTAAATTCTTATTCTTTATTAATGATACTTTTTAACAAATTTTCACTGGTCGATCCAGTTAATTTAAACACTTGTTTAAATTAACTGGATAATGAGACAACTTATTATAGTCGAATAGATAGAAAACACGCTTAACGATCTTAATCGAAATTAGCTACTCTTCTTTAAATTCTTGTTGATGAATAAACGCGTTTATTCGTGTTACAACTTGCTCAGGTTGTTCCATATGAACATGATGACCACCAATTAACTTATGTACGGTTAACGTTTTAAACAATGGACCAAAGCGTTTCAAGCCTTTAGCAACCATAGACATGCCTTTATTGGCATAAATCAGCTGTACAGGGTTTTTTATATCGGCAACAATTTGCTCTGCTTGTGTCATGCTTAATCGATAAGGTGATGTCGAACGTAATCGATTGTCAGAGCGCCATTTAAATCCTTGTGCTGTTTGCTCAATACCACGTTGAACAATGATTTCGGCATTGGCTTTATCTAAATCTGATACTTGCATCCTAGCTTCAACTGCTGAAGCAAGACTACTATGATATTTTTTAGTGCTTATGTTTCGCGATAAACGGCTTAATAGGCCTTTTCGCAATTGCGCTGTTGTCGTTGCTTCATCTGCAGTTAACACGCCAATGGCATCAATCAACGTTAATGTCCTTACATGCTCAGGAAATGCTGCTGCGAATGAACAGGCAACCATAGCACCCATAGAGTGGCCGACAATATCAATAGCTTGCCATTGCTGTGTTCGAAATAACGCAATTAAGTCATAGACCCAGTCTAAAAAGTGATAATGTGCATCAGCACTTCGATGATCAGATAAACCATGCCCAGGCCAATCAATAGCAATAACATGATAGTTGGTTAAATAAGGCAGTAGTGGCTGAAAACTTGCGGCATTATCAAGCCAACCGTGCAAGCATAACAGCAATTCACCCTGCTCATTGCCATTACTTATACCACTAATTTTTCGGCCATTAATTTCAAATGTTACGGCTTTAACTGTGTAATCACTTGGCATAAAAATCCTTTAATTGGCCACAGAGATAAGCGAACGCTGTATGCCGTAATGTTGTGCTGTTGACTAACGTGAGCTGCGTAATGAAATCTTACTGAGCCTGTAAGTTGCGAATAATGCTGCAAAAAACCAAATAACAACCCAAATTATCTCGGGGATATAAGTCAAATCAGCTAAAGCCGCTCCGTCACCGCGGGATTGACCATCAAGTAAATAGAGTGGGCTCATCAAACTGTTGATCAGCACTAACAAACCTGTAACTTGTAATAATTTTTGCAGATATTTATGAGAAGAGTATTTTATTTGTGCGAATACCAAAGCCAGTAAAATTAATACAATAAATAAGGTTAATAAATCACGCACCCACAATAAAATGCTACTGGCTAATAATACCACTAGCAGAACAGAAAACACTTGGGCAACTCTTTGATGACTAGATGCTAAATAGAAGATTAAACTCCCCCACAATATCGCGCCCCCATATCCCATCAAGCTAATAAAAAATGCTGAGCCCCCACGAGTTGTGCATAAGCCAGCACCATTGGGAAACAATTGAATTTTCACAATACTGCCGCCGGTTATTAGTGCTGCTAAACCATGACTTATTTCATGAAAATAACTTTCTAACCATTTAAAAGGGATCGAAATAAAAGGCAGTTGTAAAATAATTAATGCGATTAATAACATTAACCAAAAGTGGTATTTAGGTTTAATGTGCATTATTGGAGTTTTAAAGCAGGAGTGATAGTTATTATCCTATAAAAATCAGGTAAGCAAATTAGGCAAACAGGTCAACGCCAAAAATTTGTTGAATATCGTCACGTTGAGCAATAGCACCAACTGACTGATATGCCGCTACAGCTGATCGATTTTGATTAGAAGGTGAATCATAACCACTATTATAGTTAGTTGACTGTTCGCCTTGCTGATTATTTCTTTGTGAGTTATTTCGACTGTCAAATTGAGAAAGTTGATCACGTTCAATAAGCGAAATAGCTTGTTCGTCAATATCTAAACGTTGACGGCCATCAGTTTCGGCCTGTGACTTTTGGGTTTGACTTTCTTCATTGTTAAACTTTTCACGCGCAATTGTGCTTACACGCTGTTCCTGAGCAGGAATAGCGTTACTATTTCTAAGCGATAGGGCCGCTTGGGCCGCTAAATTTGCGGTATTGTTTACTTGCATAAAAGCTAATTTAACAAATTCTTGTTCAAGTGAACACTACTTTTTATCCACTTAGCGTTAAACACAATCGATAACTAACGCTTACCTTTCCTAAGATAACGGATATAAACAGCTTAACTTTGAATTAAAAAGCGATATCAAAACTATTAAACGCATCGTGGCGTTGCTCAGTGCGAATTAACTTATCGCCCAGGAAGCTTTTTCCATGAAACAGTATCACGAACATATTTGGGTTGTGCGTGTTCAGCATCAACACAGTGTTTATCAAAGTCGACTTGCCCAATCGTCAACATGGCTAATGCAGTTGGATATAAAATATCAGGTGAAGCGGATGAATTTGACATTAAACTGACGAGTTCAGCATAAGCATCCCAGCCGGTGCCAACACCATAAGCGGGCAGCGATAAATGTTGATAATATTGAGCAACAAGACTAGGTGCTAACACGGTTTCTTCGGTTTGCGGTTGCATGATCCCTTGATCATCAACTTCAAAGTAGCAGGTATAAACTTCTGACATTCGAGCGTCTATTGCTGCAATAACTTTACGCTCTCCTTTTTCATTAAAAGCTTGTTGGGCCATTGCTTGTAAGGTAGATACACCACGGGCAAACAACTGAGCAGAAAAGGCTAAACCTTGTGTTACACCTATTCCAATACGAACTCCGGTAAAACTACCAGGACCTTGCCCAAATATAATACCATCAAGATCAGTTAATTTAACTTCAGCCTGTTTTAACACACTGTCTATCATAGGGAGCAAACGCAAACTATGCGACTGAGGACACAGTTCGTATTCGCTAAACTGTTTATCGTTATATCTAATTGCAACTGAACAAGCTTCAGTTGAGGCATCAATGGCCAAAAAATTCACGTCAAAAACCTTTTAAAATTACTGTTTTTCTATGTGGGGGAGTTTAACATTATTTTATATTAATCCCAGAATTCTTTAGCCAAAAGGCTTTCCAGTATCAATTTATAATATTAAAAATATTTACTGACCAACACTAATCTCGATCAGCAATTTGGGCTAAAAATTGTGCAGCTTGGGTAATATCTCGACTGCGTTTCATATCGGGTAAACTTTTAAGGAATACTTCTCCGTATGGCCGATTAACTAACCTGTCGTCACATATAACGAGTATACCGTTATCATTTACATCACGAATTAAACGCCCTACGCCCTGTTTTAATGCAATAACCGCTTGCGGCAATTGAATTTGAGCAAACGGATCTTTTCCTTGACGCTTTACATCTTCACTACGTGCTTGTAATAAAGGGTCGTTGGGTGAAGCAAATGGCAATTTATCGATGATCACACAAGTTAGTTTGTCACCTCTAACATCTACGCCTTCCCAAAAACTCGCCGTAGCTAATAAAACAGCACTGTCTTGCTCAACAAACTCTTCTAATAACTTTCGTTTACCCATTTGCCCTTGCACGAGTAATGGGTTATCAATTTGCTCGTTTAATAACTCAGCAACCTGATGCATAACGCGATAACTGGTAAATAGCATAAAACATGCGCCTGCACAGGCTTCAATCAAGGGAATAGCCAGTTCACATAGCGCTTTAGCACGATTCATGTCATTAGCGGCTGGCAAATAACGCGGTATTATTAATTGCGATTGTTTAGCATAATCGAACGGGCTATCAAGTAATAAGCTGGCCGAATCTTCAAGGCCTAAATGGCTAGAGAAATGTTTAAATGCGCCATCAACAGCAAGTGTTGCCGAGGTAAATATCCAACCAGCGCCTGACTCTTTTACGTACGTACCAAACTTGTCAGCTACTGATAATGGCGTTTTATGCAGCACAACATGGCGTGGCGTAGTTTCATACCAAAAGCTCATACCCATAGCATCTACATCAGCCATTATTTCATATTGTGCTAATAGGTTTACCGCTCGGTCAAAACAGTTATCAATAGCTTCATTGCGAGAAACACAGAGTTTAATCACTTGGTAAAGAAAATCTAAATCAGTTTTTAACAGTTTAAAGGCATGCGAAAATTGTTGCTGCTGGTGTTTTTCGCGCCAATTACCACGCTCAGGATCGTAGCTAAATAACAAGCGAAATTCTTGACTGGTTTTTAACAGTTTTTCTGCTGCTTTTGCTAATTGTTTTACGTCGGTTAATTCTGTGCGATACACTTGTAACACATCGCTACAAAGATCAAGCATCTGGCGAGTAGAAAACGCTTCACCAAAATATTCACTGGCGATATCAGCTATTTGATGCGCTTCATCAAAAATCATAACATCAGCTTTAGGGATCAACTCACCAAAGCCGCTGTCTTTTAGCGCCATATCAGCAAAGAATAAATGATGATTAACCACCACCAAATCGGCATCAATGGCTTTTGTTCGTGCTTTAATTAAATAACAATCTTCAATATTTGGGCAATCTTTTGCTAGGCAATTATCAACGGTGCTAGTAACAAACGGGAAAACCGGAGAGCCTTCAGTGACATTAACCAACTCACCAATATCGCCGCTGTGCGTGCCATTTGCCCATGCACGAACTTTAACAAAATCAGCTAATGTTTGGGCGTCAAGTTGACCACGCGATTGCTGGTATTGTTCTAAACGATAAATACAAAGGTAGTTAGCGCGCCCTTTTAATAAAGCCACCTGAGCATTACTAGCGAGTGCTTTTCGTATTAAGGGTAAGTCTTTATGAAATAATTGTTCTTGAAGATTTTTAGTGCCAGTTGAAACAATAATTTTTATCTGTCCGGCATCATTTTCAGCATTGGCTTTATTCGCTAAAAGCGCTGGAATTAAATAAGCAAATGTTTTGCCCGTTCCTGTACCTGCTTCTACGATTAAACTGCTTTTTTGCGCAATAGCTTTAGATACTTCTAGTGCCATATCGAGCTGAGCTTGGCGAGGAGAAAAGCCATTAATAGCTTTTGCTAAAGCTCCTTGATGTGAAAACGCATGTTCAACAGCACTCATAAGGATACGGCATTAATTAATTTGCGCTCATTATAATCATCACAGTTAAAAATAACAGGAGAAATATTGGCAATCATAGTTATTCTATAGCAATAAAATAAGCCACAAGGTGGTTAATAATATCTGTGCTGGATTTTTAGGATTAAAACAGCGGCGTGATGTTAAATGTAAATATCTAAGTGAGGTTTATCATCTTGTTCTTCGGGTGTGCTCTCACTATCATCAAATATATCAATATGCTGACCCGTGTTATCGGTAGGCACCGTTGATGGCTCAACGGCTTCTTTTGATGAGTCGTTTGCATTATCTTCTTTATCAGGTGACTTTTCTTTGGCCACTTTTGTATGATATAAAGGTTGCTCTTCCAAACCAGCAATATCATCAGAAACAGCATTTGCCGCTGCCCCCTTAGTTAATGCTTTAACCTTTAAGTCAGCGGGTTTTATGGGCACCGGAACAACACGAGTTAGTACTGTTGTAAAAATATCCATCAGTGATCCTTTTTGCCAGATTATTTAGACTTATACATATATCGACAAGACTAATCCAACCTTTAATCGGGCTGTTTTATATTACTTAGAACTAAACAGTACTAGCTTAGTTCAAAATTTCATAGCGAGTGAGTATTAATCCCTTGATCTGCTCCAAAAATCAACGTAATGTAAAGACTAATTAAAGTAACTACTTTAATTTAATAAGAAGCTAGATAATTAACTTACACACTTAAATTATTATTCATAAAGAGTAAATAACACATGACTTTAAATCTGATCGCCATCCATCATCATCACCATCATACGGACTAGCTGCTCAGGTTTTTTCGCTGGGGGGCTTTGAACCTTTCAGCGGTGTAAGATAAATGAAAATTAATTTCTAAACCCCCGAAAGAGTTCACCTCTCTCGGGGGTTTTCGCATTTTTATGGCTATACAATTGTATATACATGATTAATTTCACCATATTAAATGTGACTAAATAGTATAAGAATTTAAAAATTTAATAGGAAAATAACATGTCATCAGAACCACGCTTACGCATTGCAATGCAAAAATCAGGTCGCTTGAGCGACGACACACAAGCGCTATTAAAGCGTTGTGGCCTTAAACTTAATGTTACTGATCGCCGTTTACTTGCTCATGTTACCAATATGCCAATAGATATTATGCGTGTGCGTAGTAGCGATATTCCAGGTTTAGTAATGGACGGTGTTTGTGATTTAGGTATTGTCGGCGACAATACCTTAGAAGAAGCAGCGTTAGAACGTGCCTTAATGGAACAAAAATCAAAATACATTCGCACAACAGGTTTAAACTTTGGCGGTTGTCGATTATCAATCGCTATGCCAGAAGGTTTTAATTATAAAGGGATAAAAAGTCTAGACGGTCTAAGATTTGCGACAACTTATCCACAATTACTCAACCGTTATGCTAAGAAAAATGGCATAAACGTCGAATTTTGTTTATTAAAAGGCTCTGTTGAAGTAGCGCCACGTGTAGGTTTGTCAGACGGTATTTGTGATTTAGTGTCAACCGGTGCAACTTTAGAAGCTAATGGCTTGGTTGAAGTGGAAGAAATATTTCAATCCAAAGCCTCATTAATTCAAACGGCAAGTACCTTAGCACCTGAAAAACAAGCTATTCTTGATACTTTATTACCGCGTATTCAAGGCGTAATGAAAGCAAAAGAAAGTAAATACATTATGCTACACGCACCAAAAGATAAAATTGCTCAAGTTAGCGCATTAATGCCAGGAAAAGAAACGCCAACGATACTACCATTAGCTGGTCGTGATGATCTTGTTGCTGTGCACGTTGTGGCTACAGAAACATTTTTCTGGGAAACAATGGAGGAACTTAACGCGTTAGGTTGTAACTCTATTTTAGTTATGCCAATTGAAAAAATGATGGGCTAAACAATGAGCATAAATAACCAAGACACAACCAAACTAAAAGATTTAATTGTTTGGGAAAATTTGTCTGATAGCGAACGGGGTTTTGCGCTTGCACGCCCCGCTATTGCAGAAAGCGGATTATTGTCTCAACAAGTTGAAAACATTCTCGCTAATGTTAGAGAAAATGGTGATAAAGCCTTATTTGATTTAACTGAAAAATTTGACGGCGTTAAACTTACCACACTCAAAGTAACTTCGGCACAAGTTGTTGCAGCAAAAGCTCGACTAACAGTAAAGCGTTTGCAAGCAATTGAAACAGCTTATGGTCAAATACGACGTTTTCACCAAGCACAAATCAGTGAAGATATTCGTGTGGAAACTACCCCAGGTGTTGTGTGTACCTTAAAAACTGAAGCTATTGATAGCGTGGGTTTGTACATTCCAGCAGGGAGTGCTCCATTACCATCAACAGTGCTTATGCTAGGTGTACCAGCCCAACTAGCCAAGTGTTCACGTAAAGTATTAGTTTGTCCTCCAAATAAAAGCGGACAGTTAGCTGACGAAATATTAGTAGCAGCTTCACTCTGTGATATTGATGAAATTTATAGCGTCGGCGGCGCACAAGCCTGTGCAGCGTTAGCCTTTGGCACTGAAAGCATTGCCTCGGTAAATAAAATATTTGGCCCAGGTAATAAATATGTTACTGAAGCTAAAAAACAGTTGTCACAGCAAGTCAATGGCTTTGCGATTGACATGCCTGCCGGACCATCAGAAGTACTGGTCATCGCAGACGCCAATGCTAATGCTAACTTTGTCGCTGCCGACTTACTCTCGCAAGCCGAACATGGGCCTGATAGCCAAGTTATTTTATTATCTGACAGCGAAACTTTAATAAATGGCGTGCAACTCGCTTTAGAAGCACAACTTGCAACGTTATCTAGAGCAACCATAGCTCGCCAAGCATTACAGCAAAGTCGTTTAATATTAACCAAAGATTTAGAGCAAGCCGTTGAAGTGTCGAATGAATATGGTCCAGAACATTTGATTGTTCAAACTGATAATGCTCAGCAGTTATTAACAAGTTTACGTAACGCTGGTTCTATTTTTGTGGGTGCTTATACGCCAGAATCTGCCGGTGATTATGCCAGTGGTACCAATCACGTATTACCAACTTACGGCTATTCCAAAGTGATTAGTAGTTTATCTCTTGCTGATTTTTCAAGACGTTTTACCGTACAAGAAATAACACGCGAAGGCCTTAGTTCAATCGCCGAATGTATTTGTGAGTTAACCGATGCAGAAGGATTAGATGCTCACAAACGCGCAGTAACCATTCGCTTAGAAGCTGAAATTGATAATTCATCAACAATAAGCACGGAGTCGTAAATGAGTATTGCCAACAAGTTAGCCCGTAAAGAACTCATCGATATGGTGCCGTATCAGTCAGCTCGCAGACTTTTTGCTAGCGGCGGCGCAACACAAGGCAAAGTTTGGCTCAACGCCAACGAAGCTTCTGGCACCGGTAGTTATCAAGTTAACAGTGACAGCATTAATCGCTACCCTGACTTTCAGCCACAGAAGCTGATCAATGCTTATAGCCAGTACAGTGAAATAGCGCCAGAAAACTTGTTAGCAACACGTGGCGCTGATGAAGGTATTGAACTAATCATCAGAACTTTTTGCCAAGCATATCAAGACAGCATTATTATTTGTCCTCCTACTTACGGTATGTATGCCATTAGTGCTGAAAACCATGGTGCTGATATTATTAAAGTGCCATTAACATCGACAATGTCTTTGGATTTAACAGGATTAAAAGCACAAGTTGGCCAAGCCAAAGTCGTATTTTTATGCTCTCCCGGTAATCCAACTGGCAACTTACTCGCGCAGCAAGACATTAAAGCCGCGCTTGAGCTTTTTGCTGAAACAGCTATTGTTGTGGTTGACGAAGCTTATATCGAATTTAGCCCAGCGCAAACAGTAGCAAGTTGGCTTGAACATTATCCGCATTTGGTGATTTTAAGAACCCTTTCAAAAGCGTTTGCCTTGGCCGGTTTACGCTGTGGTTTTACCCTTGCGAATACAGATGTTATCACCATGCTCAGCAAAGTTATCGCTCCCTACCCTATTTCAACGCCCGTTGCTGATATAGCAAGTGAAGCTTTAGCAAATCCAGGGCTTGAGCATATGCGTACTCGCGTAAATGAAACTGATACACTAAGAACACAATTAGCGACATGGTTAAACGCACAACAATGGTGTAGCGAAGTATTTAACAGTGATGCTAATTTTGTTTTATTTCGCTGTAAAAGTACCGAATTAAAAGACTTTATTTTTAATGGTTTAGTAGAACAAGGTATCTTAATACGCGACCAATCAAAGCAACAAAACTTAGCAAATTGTTTACGCATTAGCATTGGCAGTGAAAGCGAACTTTCACTATTACAACAAACTATTATTAATAGTTTTACCACTACAACAGCCCAAACGCTGGCACAAGAGAATTAATATGAGCCAAGAAAACATTTTATTTATTGACCGAGACGGTACGTTAATAGAAGAGCCAATTACTGATAAACAAGTCGATAGCTTAGAAAAGTTAGTGTTTGAGCCAAACGTAATTCCAGTATTAATTGCCTTACAGAAAAAAGGCTTTCGATTAGTCATGGTTTCTAATCAAGATGGGTTAGGTACAACAAGCTATCCACAAAGCGATTTTGACCTACCGCATGATAAAATGATGGCGATTTTTACTTCACAAGGTATTACCTTTGATGACGTATTACTTTGCCCACACTTCGAAACAGACAATTGTAATTGTCGCAAGCCTAAACTCGGTTTAGTCAGCGACTATTTACAGCAAGGTAAAGTTAACTTTGCCAACTCTTATGTTATTGGCGATCGCGATACCGATGTTGGTCTTGCTGCTAACATGGGTATTAAAGCCATTAAATATAATCGCCAAACACTTAATTGGGATGATATTGCTGAACAATTACTGAATAACCCAAGAGTTGCAAAAGTAGTGCGTACCACAAAAGAAACCGATATTAATGTCGCTATTAACTTAGATAAAGTGGGCGATATTAGCATTAAAACCGGTTTAGGCTTTTTCGACCATATGCTTGAACAAATTGCTGCACATGGCGGTTTTAGTATGCAAGTAGCTGTTGATGGTGACTACCACATTGACGAACATCACAGTGTTGAAGATACCGCTTTAGCTTTAGGCCAAGCGCTAAAACAAGCACTAGGTGACAAACGTGGCATTGGTCGTTTTGGTTTTGTATTACCGATGGACGAGTGTCGCGCCGAGTGTTCGATTGATCTTTCTGGTCGTCCTTGGTTAGAGTTTGACGCCAACTTTAGTGATAACATGGTCGGCCAAATGTCGACACAAATGGTCTCGCACTTTTTCCGTTCGTTAGCTGACTCAATGGCAATCACCCTGCACCTTTCAACCACGGAAGGCAACTGTCATCACCAAGTTGAGAGCTTATTTAAAGTATTTGGCCGTGCACTTCGCCAAGCCATAACCGTTGCCGGTGACGACTTACCAAGCACCAAAGGGTGCCTATAGCATGAGCGAGAACAAACAAGCTAACTTTGTGATTGTTGATACTGGTTGTGCAAACTTATCATCAGTAAAGTTTGCCGTTGAGCGCTTAGGTTTTTCTATCACTATTTCTGATGATCTTGATGTGATTAAGAATGCCGATAAAGTTATATTACCCGGTGTAGGTAGTGCTCGCCATGCGATGGAAAACATAGTATCGAAAGGTTTAGTACAAACATTACAGCAACTTACCCAACCGGTATTAGGCTTTTGTTTAGGCATGCAATTAATGGCGCGTACGTCTGTTGAAGGCGCAGGTAAAGACGAAGTAGTGCAATGTTTAGGTTTGATTCCAACCGATATTACTCCCTTGCAAGCAAACGGTTTACGTTTGCCGCACATGGGTTGGAATACCCTAACGCAAGTAAGCGACCATGCAATATTCAAAGGTATTAGCGCTGATGATTATTTCTATTTTGTGCATAGCTTTGCTGCCCCTATTTCAGAATATACAGTTGCTCGCTGCCAATACGGCAGTGAATTTTCAGCGGCAATAGCAAAAGACAATTTTATCGGTTGCCAATTTCATCCAGAACGCTCAAGCGCGCTTGGCAGTAAAATCATTAAAAATTTTTTGGAGATGTAAGCCATGATGATCCCAGCAATTGATTTAATCGACGGTGAAGTCGTACGGTTATTTCAAGGTGATTACCAGCAAAAGACTAATTATCAATATACCGCAAAAGAACGACAAAACGTTTACGCTAAAGCGGGTGCAACGGTCATGCACTTTGTTGACTTAGACGGCGCAAAAGATAGCAACAAACGCCAATTAACCTTGCTTGAAACTTTGGTCAAGCACGATACTATGATCATACAAGTAGGTGGTGGCGTGCGCTGTAAAGAAGACGTACAACAGTTACTTAACTTAGGCGCAGACCGTGTTGTTATTGGTTCACTCGCGATAAAAGAGCCTGATTTAGTTCGTACCTGGATAACAGAATTTGGTGGTGAAAAAATTGTACTCGCATTAGATGTAAAAATTGATGCTATGGGCAATAAAACCCTCCCCACACACGGTTGGATAAAAGACAGTGGCGTTAACTTAGAAACATTATTAGATGATTACATTGAAGCAGGTTTAATTCATGTACTGTGTACTGACATCAGTAAAGACGGCACCCTGACTGGCAGTAACGTTGGTATGTATCAAGAGTTATGCCAGCAATACCCAAGCATTAAATGGCAAGCTTCAGGCGGTATTGGGTCTTTAGATGATATTAAAGCACTAATCCCTACTGGCGTTGATGGCGTAATACTTGGCCGCTCGTTACTTGAAGGTAAATTTACCTTAGAGGAGGCAATCGCATGTTGGCCAAACGCATAATTCCTTGCCTTGATGTTCGAGACGGTAAAGTAGTAAAAGGTGTTCAATTTCGTAATCATGAGATTATTGGCGACATCGTACCGCTGGCACAAAAGTATGCACAAGCTGGTGCTGACGAACTAGTTTTTTATGATATTACTGCCAGTTCAGACGACCGCGTTGTTGATAAAAGCTGGGTTAGCCGCATTGCCGAAGTTATCGATATTCCTTTTTGTGTCGCAGGCGGCATAAAAACCGAAGCAGATGCAAAACAAATACTGATGATGGGCGCAGATAAAATATCGATCAACTCTCCTGCATTAAGAGATCCAAGTTTAATTTCGCGCTTAGCTGATGTATTTGGTCAACAATGTATTGTTATCGGTGTTGACAGCTTTTTCAATCAAGACGCTAATAATGGCGCTGGTGAATATCAAGTTTATCAATTCACCGGAGATGAAAACCGAACGCAAAAAACTAAATGGCGCACCTTAGATTGGATCCAAGAAGTGCAAAAATTAGGTGCTGGTGAAATTGTACTTAACTGCATGAACCAAGACGGCGTTCGCCAAGGGTATGATATTACACAGCTCAAACAAGTGAGAGATTTGTGTAAAGTCCCTCTAATTGCCTCAGGTGGCGCGGGCGAAATATCACACTTTGTTGATGTATTTCAACAAGCAGATGTTGATGGCGCCCTTGCTGCCAGTGTTTTCCATAAAGGTATTATTCCGATGGACGAATTAAAGCAAGCCCTTAAAAATGAAAAAGTAGAGATCAGATTATGCTAATTACAAATGACAATATTAGCCAATTGGCATGGGATAAAATGTCGGGCATGATCCCTGCAATTATTCAGCACCAAGATACTGGTGCGGTGTTAATGCAAGGCTATATGAATGTTGAAGCCTTAGAGAAAACGTTAAGTACAGGTTTAGCCACTTTTTATAGCCGCGCGAAACAAGCATTATGGTGTAAAGGCGAAACAAGCGGTAACTTTTTGAAAGTGAGTCAAGTGGTAACTGACTGCGATCAAGACAGCTTATTAATTGCCTGTCGTCCGCAAGGACCTACTTGTCACCTTGGTACAGAATCTTGTTTCCCTGAGCAAAAAATTAGCCAACAAAATTTTCTAAGCCACCTTGAGCAAGTTATCGCCAGTCGCAAAAATGACGCCCCTGAAGACAGCTATACTGCGCACTTATTTTCACGTGGTACCACCAAAATGGCGCAAAAAGTAGGTGAAGAAGGTGTTGAAGTTGCCTTAGCAGCAGTGGCAGAAACTAAAGAAGATTTATTAGGTGAGTGTGCCGATTTGTTCTATCACACAATCGTATTGCTGCAAGATCAGAACATTGATTTAAGCGAAGTAATGGCAGTATTAGCTTCTAGACATTCAAAGAAGTAATACCAAACAATTAATAGCTAACTATTTTTTAGTTAGCTATTTCCTTCATTATCTTTTTTATTTATCTAATGACTTAGTTATTTTAAAGCTATTGTTAGTAGGTAAAACAACAGCATCATTTACCTAAACTATTCACGCTATCGCACATAAATAAAATAAGTCTGAGCTTAAAGAGGATTAGGTTGACCATCAATGTCTTGCTGTATATAATTCGCGCAATATTTTTTCATGACGATAATATAGGCTAAGGAAAGCACATTGTTAAAATTTCGCGCAATCAAAAAATATGGTGCTAAATTGATGCCAGCACTTGAAAGTCGTTTTGGTGAAAAAAAATATTATACCCCTTCCGAGGTTAGATCTACTGTTTATCTAAAAAACTTTAACCCTAAATATCTACCATTAGCATATTTACTTTATTTAGAAAAAAATGATTTAAAGAATGTAATATATATTGAGTATCCAGAACTCGATATTGAACAATATACAATAGAAATTAATCATTATATTTCTCGAAAAAAATATGGCGAATACTTTCAACGTTTGAACGTAAACTTAACTGATATCGAATCAGTTACTAGCCAATAACTAATCAACAAGCATCCATATAAGTTAATTGGACATAACTCACTACCTTTCTATATACGCTATTTATTATTTCTGCTATTTTTATTTAATACGAGGATCTTTTTCGATATTTTATTCGTATAAGTAAATCTAACCACGCTTCAAAAACAAAACTCAAGCATAAGAAGTTAATGTTGTATGATAGCTAAAATTAAACATCGCTCTATAGAAAACAAAATCCTATTAACCGCTAGCGCTGCAGCTGTCTTTGGTTTTATCCCCATTCTATTTTTTAGCATAATCGCTCAAGATATCACAGAAATAGTCCTGTCATTAACAGGTATGATAATGATATTTATTATTTTTTTGGGTGTTTTACTCACTAATAAAAAAAATATAACAAAATTTTTTAGTTACTCGCTTGCGGTGTTTTCTCAAATCATCATTTTAGTTGCTGTTGAGCTCAAAGGTGAACAATTAATTTATTGGACTTTTCCGGTGATAGTAGCGAGTTTTTACTTACTACCCACTTTAACAGCTAGTATTTTTAATGGCGTTTTAATTACCAGTATCTGCTACATAACTTATCAACAACTTGATAGTTTTATACTGGTTAGAATCATTGTAACCATGATATTAACCAATGTTTTTGCATCTGCTTTTTCTGTATTTATGCAGAATAAAAATCGACAATTATCCCAAAGTGACAATTTAAATAAACTGCGTAATAATATTCTTGAATTAATTGCCAGCTCAGCCCCTCTATCACAAATACTACCTGCTATTATAAATGGCATTGAAAAAGAGCATACTGAAATGTTGTGCAGTATTTTACTAATCGATAATACGGGTGAACATTTAATGCTAGGAGCTGCGCCAAGTTTACCTGACTTTTATAATCAAGCTGTCGACGGTGTTCAAATAGGTAAAGGAAATGGTTCATGCGGTACAGCAGCGTTCACCAAAGAAAGAGTTATTGTTAGCGATATATCAAGCCATCCTTATTGGGTTCCATGGGCTGAAATAGCTAAAAAAGCTCAATTAGGTGCCTGTTGGTCACAGCCTATTATCGATAGTAAAGGTGAATTAATTGGTACATTTGCAATTTATCATCGTAATAAATCCACACCAAAAAAAGCAGATTTCGCCCTAATTGAACAAATATCAAACCTTGTACGTATCGCCATTGAGCGAGATAGTGCGGATAAAACTATATGGCATCAAGCCAACTTTGATAACTTGACACAATTACCTAACCGTAACTTATTAAAGGAACACCTAACTTTAGCACTTGAGAACGCTAAACGAGACAAAAAACAACTAACCATTGCCATGTTAGACATCGACAACTTTAAAGATATAAATGACTCTCTTGGTCATAATGTTGGCGACGAATTATTAATTGAAAGTGCAAAACGTATTAAAAGTTGTATTAGAGCAAATGATATTGTTGCGCGATTAGGTGGTGATGAATTTATTATAGTGTTACTGGGAACCACTACTGCAAAAGATATAGATAACATTGGGCAAAATTTATTAACCACGTTTGCACAACCCTACACCATTAATGAGCAAAGTGTTCATTGCACAGCCAGTATAGGTATTGCCAGTTATCCCGATGATGCTATAGACATTAATTCACTGTTAAGAAATGCTGACCAAGCAATGTACAACGCTAAAAATCAAGGTCGCAATAGCATTCACTTCTTTACTGAAAATATGCGCACTGACTTTCTAAAGCGCATGGAAATAATAAAAGATTTACGCACGGCTATAACACAACAGCAATTTCATATGGTCTATCAACCCATTGTTAACTTATCGAACAATAAAGTAATTAAAGCTGAAGCGCTTATTCGTTGGCAGCACCCTGAAAAAGGCTTAATTTCCCCGCTAGATTTTATCCCGATTGCTGAATCAACAGGGTTAATCGTAGAGCTCAGTGAATGGATATTTAATGAAGTCACTGAAAAAGTTAAATACTGGCGCGAGGCATATTGCCAGGAGTTAATGATCAGTATAAATACTTCACCAGTACAATATAAAAATCAAGGAGAGCAAATAAGTGCTTGGGTCAATTCTCTAGAAGAGCGAAACATTTCTCCTAAAGCGATTGCCATTGAAATAACTGAAAATTTGTTAATGGAAAATCAAGCTGAAGTCGTTAGCGTGCTTGAGCAAATTCGTAAAAAAGGTGTTGCGCTTTCCATTGATGATTTTGGTACTGGCTATTGCTCATTTTCATACCTTAAAAACTATACGATTGATTACCTGAAAATTGATAAAAGTTTTGTACAAAATATGTCAGCAGATAATGAAGATTCTGCGTTATGTGAAGCGATAATTGTCATGGCAAGTAAGCTTAATATTGATGTTATTGCAGAAGGAATTGAAACTGAGCAACAAAAAAAATTTCTAATACAGGCAGGCTGTCTTTACGGTCAAGGTTTCTTATTAGCTAAGCCAATGTCAGATATTGATTTTGAACAATTACTGATCAACGAAAAATCCTGCTAACAAAGTTTTATATCAATATAGCTTGCATAGTAATATTAGTATTTTCAACTCAATTATAAAATACCTTATCGCTGTGCTGTACTTAATTAAAGTACCGTGAAATGATATAAAAAACATTGCCAATCAAATTATTATGCTTACAGATAACATGTGGAAAAATAAAACTTTCTCAGAGCTAACTACTGATGAACTCTACGATTTACTTAAACTACGAATTGATATCTTTGTTGTTGAGCAAACCTGCTTTTATCCTGACTTAGACAATCACGACCGCCACCCATTAACCCAACACTTATTTTGTTATCAAAAAGGTGTTATGACCGCTTACCTGCGTATTCTCCCTAAAGGGTTAACTTATACAGATTACATTAGTATTGGCCGAGTGGTAATCGCTCCATGTGCTCGTGGTACAGGGCTTGGTCATGAATTAATGCGCGTAGCTTTAGCACTGTGCTCAACAGATTTTCCAAATGATACTGTAAAAATATCAGCGCAAGAGCATTTAGAAAAATACTACAATCAGCATGGATTTGAACGTGTGAGTGATATGTATTTAGAAGATAATATTCCGCATATCGCTATGTTGAAAATACGCTAATATTGCAGGAAAAATGACTAACTAAAAAGCCAACATTGTTTTTAGCAAGGTTGGCTTTGAATGAATTTGCTAATGTTTTTATTGCCTAAGCAAGCATAAATAAACGAATATTCTCTATCGATAAAACTAATAGTACAAGGAATGTTACAAGCACACCAATTTGGCGTGGTTTTGAACTGCCAATCGTTTTACTTAAACCTATAGCGTGCGACAAACGAGCTAGCAATAACGCACCACCTAATATATGTAACATCAAAGCAGATGCGCCATTTACTTCGTAACAGCCTAGTAATATTAATGCTAGTGGAACATATTCTGAGAAGTTACCATGAATTCGTACCCGCTTGGCTAAAGTTTCATTGCCACTGGTACCAATGCCAATTTTCGCACTCAAACGTACGCGAATAATATTTATAGATAATCCTATATATAAAAGTCCTAATAAACTGGCATAAAAACCAGTTAATGAAAGCGTTACCATTGTTTTTCCTCAGTACTATTTTAATAAGTCATTAAGTTTCATATTATGCGAAATACTACCGATTAAGTGCTTAAATTAATAGCAGTATTTACACTTTATGCTATACAGCCTGTTAACTCTGGTATGTAGTAAAATAACGCTTTGTAGAAATTATTCTGATTAAAAAATTATAACCAGACTTTTTAAATTAATAATCAAAAAATGAAATACCATTGATCAATAGCAGGTCTATTACGTATAACAACATAACCCATGATACTTTCATCCTTTTAAAGCGAGATTCTTATGAAAAAAATATTAGGCTTAGTTTTAACCTCATCAATACTTTTGTATGCATCGCTGGCTCATACCAATGAAACCAAAAAAGCCATTTTAGCTGGCGGTTGTTTTTGGTGCATGGAATCAGACTTCGAAAAACTCACCGGCGTTACTGATGTTGTATCAGGCTTTACAGGTGGAAAAATTAAAAATCCAACCTACAACGGGGATCATACCGGTCATTATGAAGCAGTCGAAATAACTTACGATCCAAATATAGTAAGCTACCAAGCTATACTTGATCATTACTGGGTAAATATTGACCCTTTTGATGCTAAAGGCCAATTTTGTGATAAAGGACCGAGTTACCTAAGTGCTATTTTTGTAGCTAACGAGCAAGAGCGTCGACTCGCTGAACAAACAAAAACAGTTGTCAAAGCAGAGTTTCCTAATCAAACGGTTGTTACGCCTATTTTAAACACCAGTACTTTTTATCCCATTAAAGGAGAGGAAAGCTATCATCAAGATTATTATAAGAACAACCCTATACGTTACAACACTTATCGTTGGAGATGTGGTCGAGATAGTCGTTTAGAAGAAATCTGGGGAGATAGAGCAAGCCATTAAAAGTCAGTAATGAAATGAGCAGAAAAACTATTAAGTGCAGTGATATTTAAAAATATTAACTATGGCTGTCTCAATTAACTCAATAAATTGTAGAGCTAGACAGCTTACTTGATAAACATTCATAGCAAATTTTGAGCGCTAAGCACAAAAAAGCTCGCCTAGGCGAGCTTCTTCATTTTTAAGTTAACCTTAAAGGGTTTAACTTAAGATAACTTTTCATCTAACAATGCGCTAACTTGTTCAACGGGTTGAGTACCGTCAATAGTTAAATAAGCACAAGCATCTGCTTTAGCTTCAGCTTGGTAGTAGGCAACTAGTGGTTTAGTTTGTTCATGATAAATACCTAAACGCTTACGAACAGTAGCTTCTTCATCATCTGGACGTACAGCTAAGTCATCACCAGATACATCATCTTTACCTTCCACTTTTGGTGGATTATAAACGATATGATAAACACGACCTGAACCAGCATGAACGCGACGTCCAGCCATACGTTCAACAATCACTTCATCTGGCACGTCAAATTCAATAACATGATCAACAGCAACGCCATTCTCTTTCATCGCGTCAGCTTGTGGTATAGTGCGTGGAAAACCATCAAGTAAGAAACCTGCTTTACAATCATCTTGAGCAATACGTTCTTTAACTAAACCAATAATTAATTCATCAGAAACGAGCTGACCTGCGTCCATTACTGCTTTAGCTTTTTTACCAAGATCAGTGCCTGCTTTAATTGCAGCGCGAAGCATATCACCGGTAGAGATTTGCGGAATGCCAAATTTAGCCATTAAGAATTGTGCTTGAGTACCCTTACCGGCACCAGGTGCACCTAATAAAATAATGCGCATTTAGTATAACCCTATTTAATAAATGAATTGGTTTTTGAAAGTGCAAACACTATACATATTCAAAGGGGTGCAAACAAGTGGTAAGCACTGTAAATAAACAAAAAAGGAGCTAAAAAGCTCCTTTTTTTGACTAAAGTCTAACGACATTATGACTTAAGTAGTATTCAACCTGAGTTGGTACTATTTAGTCAGGCTTAACATTAGCTTGTTTAAACGTGACACAAATGTAGCAGGGTCTTTTAAGCTACCGCGCTCAGCTAACATAGCTTGTTCAAATAAAACTTCTGCCCATTGTTTAAACTGTGCATCATCTTGCTCTTCAGCAACATGTTTGATCAAGTCATGTTCAGCATTGATTTCAAAGATTGGTAATGAGTCTGGTACGTCTTGACCAACCGATTGCATCAGCTTCATCATTTGGCTGCTCATATCATGTTCGTCAGCAACGATACATGCTGGAGAGTCAGTTAAACGCTGTGAAATTTTAACGTCTTTAGCTTTACCTTCAAGTGCTGCTTTTATGCGAGTAACAACTGAATCGAATTCTTGCTCAAGTTTTTCTTGTGCTTCTTTCGTTTCTGCGTCGTCCATACCACCTAAATCTAAACCACCACGAGTGACTGATTGTAATTGCTTACCGTCAAACTCAGTTAAGTGGCTAACTAACCATTCATCAATACGATCAGACATCAAGAATACTTCAATGCCCTTCTTGCGAAACACTTCTAAATGCGGGCTATTTTTAGCCGCTTCGAAGCTATCTGCAACCACGTAATAAATTTTGTCTTGACCTTCTTTCATACGCTCAATGTATTGCGCAAAAGAGGCACTTTGCATGCTGTTATCTTGATGAGTAGACGCAAAACGCAGAAGTTTTGCAACCGCATCTTTATTAGCAGAATCTTCTGCTGGACCTTCTTTTAGTACTTGACCAAATTCGTTCCAGAACAGTTGATATTGCTCAGCATCTTTGTTGCCTAATTTTTCAAGCATTTTTAAAACACGTTTAGTACAACCCTTGCGAATTGTTTCAGTGATTTTATTATCTTGTAAAATTTCACGTGATACGTTTAAAGGTAAATCATTAGAATCCAATAAACCTTTTACAAAACGCAAATAACTTGGCATGAATTGCTCAGCGTCATCCATAATGAATACGCGTTGAACAAATAACTTTAAACCATGTTGTTTTTCACGGTTGTGCATATCAAACGGTGCTTTAGACGGAATATAAAGTAATGACGTATATTCAGTTTTACCTTCTACTTTATTGTGTTCCCATAAAAGCGGGTCACCAAAGTCGTGCGAAATGTGCTTGTAAAATTCTTTGTACTCTTCGTCTGAAACTTCTGATTTCTCACGTGTCCAAAGCGCTGTAGCTTTGTTTACTGGCTCCCATATTGCTGGAACAGCTTCACGCGCTTCTATAGCAGGTGAAGTAACATTACCTTCGTCGTCTTTTGTCTCAGCAACGGCTTCAACGGCAGGTACTTCTGGTGTTAACATTTCAACAGACACAGAAATATGGTCCGAGTATTTAGTAACAATCGACTTTAAACGCCAATCATCAGCATATTCACTTTCTTCTGCTTTTAATTGAAGAATAATGTCAGTACCACGATTAGTTTTTTCAATTTTAGCGGTGGTAAATTCACCTTCACCAGTACTTGTCCATTCAACACCTTCAGAAGCAGCAACACCGGCAGCGCGTGAACGCACAGTTACCGAGTCAGCAACGATAAATGCTGAGTAAAAACCAACACCAAACTGACCAATTAATTGTGAGTCTGATGCTTCATCACCAGAAAGCTGTGAGAAAAATTCTGAAGTACCTGATTTTGCAATCGTACCTAAGTGATCAACGATTTGGTCATGCGTCATACCAATACCGTTATCAGAAATAGTAAGCGTATTGTTTTCTTTATCACAACTTACACGAACACGTAAATCACCCTCGCCTTCATATAAGTCAGCATTAGATAATGCTTTAAAGCGTAATTTGTCAGCGGCATCGGCAGCATTGGAAACTAACTCACGTAAGAAAATTTCTTTATTTGAGTAAAGAGAGTGGATCATTAATTTTAGAAGCTTAGCGTTATCAGTTGCAAACTGATGGTTTTCTTTTTGGCCTGTTTCTGACATGTGAAATTTATCCTACATTTACTGGTTGAAAACGAATGTTTGTCGTGGGTATCAAACATTATTATTCAATACTCACTCGATAGTTAACATGTGGGGGTAGCGAAAACATTTTCAAGCAAAAGATTAAAATTTTTCACATAAAACCTTCTCCCTGCTTATGTTGATATAAAGTGCTAAGTTTTATCGACAAACCTTTTTACATAGTCCACATCAAAAATAATGATTTGCTTTCAATCACTTTACTCCTTACATTTAAGTTTTTCTGATGACCTTCCTCCAGACAATACAGGCACTTTTATTTCATGAATGTTTACATAAGTAATGACATAGGGATTGAAGATGTTTTTTGATCGAAACAACAATGCCGCTATTTTATTAGCGGGTATTTTAGCTTTAGTGGTTGGCGTTGGTGTCGCGCGATTTGCTTTTACCTCGTTATTGCCCTCTATGCTAGAAAATCACTTAAGTATTGCTTTTGCTGGCGTACTTGCGTCAATTAACTATGTGGGTTATTTAACAGGATCGATTTTTTCTATTTTCATTAAAGATATTCATGCCAAGGTTAAATACTTTCGAATTGGCTTAGTTTTGTGCGTTATTACCTCGCTACTCTTGGCTTTCAGCGAAAATAACACTATTTGGTTACTGTCTCGATTATTAGCGGGCTTTGGTGCAGCTATGGCGTTAGTGGTGGGCTCTGCCATTGTCATGTCAAAGCTACAAAACACAAATAAAACCAAAGCAATGGGCATTCATTTTAGTGGCTTAGGTTTTTCTATTTTAGTCTCTGATTTAATCATGCGCAGTGTTTTTACCTACAGTGAAAACTGGCAACATGCTTGGTTAGCGTTAGCGATTGCTGGCGCACTTTTCGCCTGTTATTCAGGCTATATTTTAAGTTTTGAAAAACAAACAGCGGATCAAGTTATTAAACACAAATTTGATCGAACGTTATTTACTCCATTAGTTATTGTACTCGCCCTTGCCTATTTTACCGAAGGAGTAGGCATGGTAGTACAAGCAACATTTTTGCCTGATATTGTTAATTCTCTACCTGGTTTAAACGGTTACGGTGGCTATGCTTGGTTAGCGGTTGGCTTAGCGGGTATTCCCTCTTGTATTATATGGATGCGTTTAGCGCATAAATATAACAGTATCGATATTATGATGGTGGCGATGGCACTGCAGGTTGTTGGTATTTTAATACCAACATTTTCAGCTAACATTTATCTTAATTTAATTAGCGGTATGTTATTCGGCGCAACATTTATTGGCCTTGTATCACTGTTTATGAATTATGGCGGCCAACTGGCAGGTAAAAATCCCGTTTTTATTATGGGTTTAATCACAGCGGCATATGGTGTTGGACAAGTCGTAGCACCGTTATATTGTGTGGCATTAATCGCAGAATTTAAAAACTATAACGCGGCACTTTATCTTACTGCTTTTATTGTATGTTGTGGCATATTATTACTTAAATACGCCCAAACCAATTTAGTACCTAAAATGCCTGTAGAAAATGAAACGTAAACTTTAACGTTGTCTTTAACTTTAATTTAAACTTAAATTGAAAGATGAAGCGTTTGGTATGAAAAACAATGGATAAATGTTAGGTGTAAATAGCGAATAAACGAGCAGATTTAGTATGTTCTGCTCGTGATACACCTAGTTAATTAAAACGATTTTTCAGTCTATTTTAAAGCGACTAAAATATATAATTTTTTCGCCCCGACAAAGCATGTGACAAGGTATTACCGTCAACATATTCTAGTTCACCGCCAACGGGTACACCATGTGCGATCCTTGAGATTTCAACATCGTGGATTTGGGTAAGCTCCGCAATAAAGTGTGCCGTAGCTTCACCTTCAACAGTGGGGTTAGTGGCCAATATAACTTCACTAAACTGACCTGTTGCTAGTTGTTTTTCTAGCACATCTAAACCTAAATCATCAGGGCCAATTCCGTCAAGTGGTGACAAATGCCCCATTAAAACAAAATAACGACCTTGAAATTCTCCCGTTTGTTCAATGGCGATAACATCAGCTGGCGATTCAACTATACACAACTGTGTTGCTATTTTACGCTTTGGGCTTTGACAAATATCACATAACGCTTCTTCTGTGAAGTTACGACACTGCTCACAATGGCCTATATTTTCCATGGCGCGAGCTAACGTTTGAGAAAGCTTGCTGCCACCATGACGATTGCGTTCAAGTAAATGAAAAGCCATACGTTGTGCTGATTTGCCACCTACGCCGGGTAAACATTTTAATGAATCAATAAGTTCTTGAACTAACGGGCTAAATTTCATTACGACTCTTTCTTGGCTTAATTGATTTTCATTTACCTAATGTTAAGTAAATGAATAATATTTACAACGGAGTTTATCATTGAGTTTAAAGATTGATAATAACTTATTAAAAAGAATTTTTTCACTTCAAACATAGTAATTTCACCCATAACTTTTAAATTTCAGTATGATGGTGCTAATAAAAAAACTTCTTCATTGAAACATTAGCGACAGCATTAATAAGGCCGATCATGCTAACCAATATATTCATTACTTTAGCGTTATTGATATTAAGTTTTATTGGCCTACAACGGCTGTTTACGCTACCAAAAAATGTCTGGTTATTATTTTTAGTACAACCTTTGGTGATGGCAGCATCGCCGGTGATTGTTTTTATTGGCGGAATACTGGCTACTAGCATGGGTGCTGACCCAGCACTCGTTACTTTACCGGTTACTGTGATGATACTCGGTGTTGCTAGTGGCGCTATTCCTGCAGCTTTATTGGCTAAAAAGAAAGGTCGACGCTTTGCCGTGTTCACCGGTTTTAGTTTAGGCTTTTCAGGTACGATGCTAGCAACCTTTGCCGCGTTAAATGGTAGTTTCGAATTACTGGTATTAGCCAGTTTGCTTTTCGGCATCAGCACGGCCTTTATTCAACAGTTACGATTCGCCGCAATTGAAAGTGTCACTGACAGTAATGAAGTACCAACAGTACTTTCAATTCTAATGCTCAGTGGTATTTTTTCCGCATTTTTAGGCCCTGAAATTGCCGTAACAGCCAAAGATTGGTTAAGCTCCCCTTATGGTTATGCTGGCTCATTCTTATTTCTCTCAGGGTTATTTATTATTGCCATGGTGTTGATGTTAAGCTTCAAAAATCCAGAAATAAAATTCAGTGATAATGATGGTGAAATTCGCCCTTTAAGTGTGATCATAAAACAGCCCATTTTCATTATCGCAATATTATCAGCGGCCATTGGCTTTGCGCTTATGAGTTATCTTATGACCGCCACACCATTGAGTATGTATCAACTACATGGGCACAGTTTAAACGATACAAAATGGGTGATACAAAGTCACATTGCCGCTATGTTTATTCCATCACTATTCACCGCTTTATTAGTTAAACGTATTGGTTTGAAGAATTTAATGTTAGCTGGCACCTTAATCTATACGGTAGTTACCGTTATTGCTTTGTCGGGTGAACAAGTTATGCATTATTGGTGGGCATTGGTTTTATTAGGTATTGGCTGGAATTTTCTTTTTCTTACTGGCACGTCATTATTACCGCAAAGCTATCACCCTAGCGAACGCCATAAAGTTCAGGCGCTTAACGACTTTATAATTTTTGGCTTTCAAGCTGCCGCCTCTTTAATGGCCGGTTGGATATTATTCAAAGCTGGTTGGCATGTTGTAGTAATCACCAGTTTACCTTTTATTATTATCTTATTTGCTGTTAGTTGGTTTTACTTTAAAAAAGAGCGTGAAAAAATCAATCAAGCATCCACCAATGCAATGGCTAATACTCAGCAAAAAATCATTCAACAAAGCGAAGTATAAACTTGAGCACTTTAACTATTTTACAACGTGGCGAGCCAGTGTTATCTGCAATCGCAAAACCAATACACAATATTGATAGCGCTGAAATAAAACAGCTAATTATTGATCTTAAAAGCACCGTAGCTTTGGCAAAAGGTGTCGGTATTGCAGCTCCACAAGTAGGTAAAAGCTTGCGACTATTTATTATGTGCTCGGCCCCTAGCGAGCGCTACCCTAATGCACCATTGTTAGCACCTTCAGTGATCATCAACCCAGAAATAACTCATACTAACAATGAGCAAGAATTAGGTTGGGAAGGCTGTTTAAGTGTCAAAGGCAAACGAGCCCTTGTCTCAAGATATACTAGCATCGAGGTTAAGTTTCTTGATGAAAGTGGTATCAAACATACTCAAACCCTGACCGGCTTTCTAGCTAGAATTTTTCAGCACGAATTAGATCATCTCGATGGTATTACTTTTATCGAACGACTAGACGATGAAAGTGATGCAATCGACGAACAACAATGGCGCAATATTATTTCACCTGATAAAAACTGCGACTAAAACTTAGCCGCGATATTGAACCAAGAGTGAATACGTATGCAGTTAATGTTGTAAATTGAAGACTATTGCTAAGATGGAAATCACAACCGTTAACCACTATTTTGGCAAATCAAATACCTAAGCCTAAATGAATAACCGTTAACTTCGATTTATAACAATAAGAGTTAGTTTATGACCACCAAACCACAACTTAATTTTTGGCAAATTTGGAATATGTGTTTCGGCTTTATGGGAATACAATTCGGTTTTGCCCTGCAAAATTCAAATGTCAGTCGAATATTTCAAACCTTAGGAGCCGATTATTCAAACATGGCAATTCTGTGGATTGCAGCCCCTATTACTGGACTTATCGTTCAGCCAATTATTGGTTACTTTAGTGATAATACTTGGAATAGGCTCGGACGACGCAAGCCCTACTTTCTCTATGGCGCAATAGCCGCGAGTTTATCTTTATTTATAATGCCTAATTCCCCTACTTTATGGGTTGCGGCGGGTATGCTATGGATAATGGATGCCTCGATTAACGTTTCAATGGAACCATTTCGCGCTTTTGTTGGCGATATGTTACCGAGAAAACAACGCGCTATGGGCTATGCAATGCAAAGTTTTTTCATTGCCGTTGCCTCTGTAGTTGCCTCATCATTGCCTTGGATGATGGCAAATTGGTTCGATATCAGCAATGTTGCAGCGCCAGGTCTACTGCCTGATACTGTTAAATTTTCATTTTATGCTGGTGGTGTAATATTCCTGCTTGCCGTGTTGTGGACCATATATTCAACAAAAGAATATTCACCTGAACAGCTAGAAGCTTTTCAAAACGCAGAAGAGCAACCGCTAAGTGAAGAAATTTTTACTCCTCGCACAGCAAAAAAATACTTTACCGGTGCTGCTGCTTGGCTATTGTTAGGATTAATCAGCTTTGTGATAATCGCGCTTAATGTTGAGCAACTCGATAAAAGTTTATTTATTCTTGCCGGTGGTTTTTGTTTCTTTGCAATTTGTCAGTTGGTGGCTGGCTTAATGGCAAAAAATAACAGTAACAATGGCTTTGCCCAAGTAATGTCAGACCTATTTTCAATGCCACAAACCATGAAGCAACTCGCCTTTGTGCAGTTTTTTTCTTGGTTTCCATTTTTTGCTATGTGGACTTACACCACAGCCGCGGTGACTGAATTTCATTTCGGCAGCTCTGATGTTACATCAGCAGCATTTAATGAAGGGGCTGACTGGGTAGGTGTGCTATTTTCAGCTTATAACTTAACCTCAGTATTTGCCGCAATATGTATTCCTATGGTGGTTAAATACTTTAATTTACGTATTGCCCATATGGTCAATCTATTCTTAGGTGGTGCTGGCTTTATCTCATTCCTTTTCATTAATGACCCTACCTTACTTATTGTCTCTATGATTGGTATTGGCTTTGCTTGGGCGTCAATTTTATCGGTACCCTACGCTATTTTAGCGAATGCCTTACCGGCTAAAAAAATGGGTTTATATATGGGAATATTTAACTTCTTTATTGTATTACCACAGATATTAGCGGCTAGTATTCTAGGCTTTTTAATTACCAAAGTTTTCGACAATCAGCCTGTGTATGCACTTGTTGTTGGTGGCGCAAGCATGCTTCTTGCAGGTTTATTGACTTTACGAGTTAAAGAGCTAGAATATTAACTAATTTGCTCCTGGTTCAAAGAATAAAGCCTGATAACGAAAAATATCGATATCAGGCTTTAACCAATAAGATGCAGTAATTAAATTACGTTTTGTTTTATCGAGTAATAGGTAAGTACAATACCAAATAAAAATGAACTAGGCACAATATAGCGATGGATAGTTTCAAATGTTAACGCCAATTATCGGTTATCACCTCGATGATGAAAACCATTGGGTTGCTCGCTTAGCTTGCGGACATTTTCAACATGTACGACACCAACCTCCTTTTATTAATCGTCCATGGGTATTAAAACAGTCAACGAGGGATGAAAAATTGGGGCAAAAACTTAATTGTATTAAGTGTGATCAAGGTGCAGTAGCTGATTTCTCAGTGATATAGATTACTGATGCTAAGTTTGTGGGTGCTAGATTTACGGGAACATACTCATACGGGAATATAGATTTCGGGTACATAGCTTACTCATAACTCAATAGACATTAAGCCATTAAATAAAAGCTAAAAAATCCACTCAATGACCTAACTACCGCAAGACTTTCTCACCACTAATGTCGCTGGCATTAATTGTGTTTGTGTTTCTTCTCCGCTCACTAATTGTAGTAACTTATCAACTAAAAGCTCACCAGCTAAAACGGTGTCTTGTTTGGCAGTGGTTAATGCCGGCGAAGTTGAACAAGCCGTAGCTATATCATCAAAGCCCACGATAGCAATGTCACCAGGTACGTTATAACCAGCTTCCTGTATCGCGCGCATTGCGCCAATAGCAATTAAATCGCTTGCCGTACAAATGGCATCAAATTTTATGCCACTGGCAATGAGTTGTTGAGCCGCTTGGTAGCCAGACTCATCAGTAGAAATAGCATCAATTTGCAGGTTGCTATCTACTTTAAGGTTATGATCTTTTAATGCTTTGCAGTGGCCAGAGTAGCGTTCTAAAAACTCAGGAGAGCCTGTACTTACCCCGCCTAAAAAGGCAAAGTGTTGTCGATTTTGCTTTATTACATGCTCAGTTACTTGGTAGCCGCCGTGAAAATTATCACAACCCACAGAAACCACAGAAAGCCCTTTAACATCAGCCCCCCAGCGTACAAAATGGGTTTCTTGTTTTATCAGTTGAACCAGCTTTTCTTCGTAATCGGTATAATCGCCATAGCCGAGTAAAATAATGCCATCCGCTTTGCGGGTATCTTCAAAGTCTGCGTGCCAATCATTGCTCATTTGTTGGAACGACACTAATAAGTCGTAACCCTTTTTTGCACTGGCTCGAGTAATACTACCCAGCATCGACAAGAAAAATGGATTAATTAAAGAGTCATCATTGGTGGGATCTTCAAATAATAATAATGCAATTGTGCCACTAAGTTGAGTGCGTAAACTACTGGCATTTTTATCAACTTTGTAATTTAGCTCTTTGGCAATTTCTTGCACACGCCGACGAGTTTCCTCATTAACCAACGGACTGTTTCGCAATGCACGCGATACTGTTGATTGAGAAACTCCTGCTTTATAAGCGATATCAAATGATGTTTGTTTTGATCTCACAATAAACCTATAAGTGAAAAACTCTAATTCATATTAACTGAGGCATTAACCTAAGTACATAATTTAATTGACGATGGCGTTGCAATAAAGTCTTTAGCTGTGACAACGCTTAATAACAAACCATCAAGTAAATTGTGCAACAAACACAAGGAGGTAAATGCTGAACTGAAAATTGTCGCTACTCATGTTTTAAATATTTATTGCTTTTAAAAGTCATAAATACATACGTATGCATGCATATTTACTGATGTTTTTTCTGTGCATACGTATGTAGTTCATTGCTCTAATAACTAACATCGGCATAATAAATTCACGCGCTAATTTAATTCCTAAACTTAGGAACGCTTTATAAAAGAGCAATCATAATCACACAATGGTCGCGCCATTGATTACATGCTGTTTGGTTAACGGATTAAAAACAGACATGACGAAGCTTCACTTTTTACCGTAAATCATAAAGTGAAAATTTACCGACATTACAATGTCCGATTAAAGAGTTTGTAGTTATATGATCACCAAAACAAAAACATCTAATAAAACACTGTCAGCAACAAACGAGAGCGCGCCACAACTGAGCGTTGCTGACATAAGCCAGCGTATAAAGCATCATTTAAAGTTCACCCAGAGTGATCAAATCGATTGTGATAAAAAATCGGCCTACTGGCGAGCAACGTCCTTAGCACTCAATGATATTATTGTAGATAAACTACAAAGCACAAAAGCTCGCCAACAACACAGTGAAGTAAAGTCAGTTAATTACTTATCACTTGAATACTTAATGGGTCGTTTACTTTCAAACAACTTACATAACTTAGGCTTATACTCCCCGACACAAGTTGCGCTAAAACAAATGGGTTTTGACTTAGCAGACTTATGTGAGCAAGGTGCTGATCTCGCTTTAGGTAATGGTGGCTTAGGTCGTTTAGCGGCATGTTTTTTAGATTCGCTTGCTACCTTAGATTACAACGCAATGGGTTATGGCGTGCATTATCAACATGGTTTATTCAAACAAAGCTTTGTTGACGGTCAACAAATAGAAACGCCTGATATGTGGCGAGAATTTGGTAGCCCGTGGGAAATTTGTCGCCCAGAATCTAGTCAAAACATTGCATTATATGGTTATGTAGAAGATGTTGCCCAAACCGATGGCACCACTAAGCCCTTATGGCATGCTGGTAAAAACTTAAAAGGTGTTCCGTGGGACGTGCCAATTGTTGGCTATAATTGTGAAACCGTTAACACTTTGCGTTTGTGGGAATGTCGTGCAGATAGTGCTTTTGACTGGGAATTGTTGAACCAAGGCGATTACTTGCAAGCTCATCAACAACAAGTGTCCGCTGAAACCGTTTCAAAAGTGCTTTACCCAAATGACGAGCATGATGCAGGCAAAGAGTTGCGGTTTATTCAACAATACTTTTTCTGTGCTTGTTCTGTACAAGATATTATTGCCCGTTTTGAAAATCAATATGGCAGTATTTCAGATAAAAACCATTGGTCTACATTTTGTGAAAAAGTTGCCATTCAACTCAACGACACCCACCCTACTGTCGCTATTTTAGAATTAATGCGCACCTTGATTGATAATCATAATATTGATTGGGATAACGCTTGGGCTATCTGTCAAAAAGTATTTGCCTATACCAATCACACGCTATTACCTGAAGCACTTGAAAAATGGTCTGTAACATTATTTCAGCGAGTATTACCACGCCACTTATCGATTTTATATCGTATTAATGAAGCATTTCTAAATAACGAGGTTAACGCGTTATGGCCGAATAATGATGACATGCGCGCCCGATTATCATTAATTGAAGAAGGCCATGAACCTAAAGTTCGCATGGCACACCTTTGTGTCGTTACTGCACATAAAGTTAACGGTGTAGCGCAAATTCATTCTGACTTAGTCAAACAAGATCTATTCCCAGAATTTAACCAATTATGGCCAACAAAATTAACTAACGTTACTAATGGTATTACACCTCGCAGATGGCTAAAAGCTTGTAATCCTCTACTCGCTAATTTACTTGATAACACCATAGAAGGTGATTGGGCTAAAAACCTTAACAGCTTAAGTCAGTTAGCTGCATTGGCTGATGATGCTGATTTTCAAAAAGCGTTTATGACCATAAAACAGCAAAATAAAATTGCCTTAACCAAAGAAATAAAAACCTTAACGGGTGTAACCGTTAGTCCTGATGCAATTTTTGATGTTCAAATTAAACGTTTACATGAATATAAAAGGCAGCACTTAAACCTTTTACATATCATTTCGCTTTACCGTCAATTGTTAGAAAATCCTGAACTCGACATGCAACCAAGAGTATTTATTTTTGGTGCTAAAGCAGCACCTAGCTATCAATTAGCTAAAGAGATTATTTACGCTACCAATAAAATTGCAGACAAAGTTAACAATGACGAACGAATTCAAGACAAGCTCAAAGTAATTTTCTTACCTAATTATCGCGTAAGTTTGGCAGAAAAAATCATTCCTGCCTCAGATGTTTCTGAGCAAATATCAACCGCAGGCAAAGAGGCTTCTGGTACCGGTAATATGAAGTTAGCACTGAACGGGGCTGTTACTATCGGCACACTCGACGGAGCAAACATTGAAATAGCTGAAGAAGTAGGCAATGAGAATATATTTATATTTGGCTTAACTGTAGATGAAGTTAAAGCGCTTGATGCAAACGGATATAACCCTTATCACTACTATGAAAATAATGCCGAAATTCGCGCTTGTTTAGACTGGCTAGATACCGATTATTTTACCCTAGGCAAACCTGGTGAGTTATCAGCCATTAAAAACTGCTTTTTAGCGGGTGGGGATCCTTACAAAGTGTTGGCTGATTTTCAAAGCTATGCGAATGCCCATAAGGCATTAGGTATGGCATATAAAGATCGTCAAAAGTGGGCCAAAATGGCAATTTTAAATACCGCTTTAATGGGTAAGTTTAACTCGGATCGATCTATTGAAGATTACGTAAAAAATATTTGGCACTTAACTCCTAGCAAATCTAGCGAGCTAATCTAAAAAGCGAATCTAAAGAGCGAAGAAAGTTTAAGAAAGCTAAGTGATAAAGATATCTGATGTTAACGCAGCCGATTAATTGATAACAAGCAAACCATCGGTTGCAGGGTTTTAACAATGACAATACACAGTTTGTAGTTAATCCAAAATGTACGGCTAAGTTTAATTAAATCAGTAACGAGATTGTTAAATCAAAATTAATGCCCGTTCATCAGTTTTTTTAAAAAGCATTTATTGCTGAAAATAAACTCAGCGCCTCGTGTCGAATAAAAGTATTGCAGGCGCTAATGAATAACACGACTGCGTGATCAGGTCGTCACTTTAAAAATAAAATCGCTAGCACACACGTGCTAAGCGAAAAGCAAAGAGAAACATAGAATGAATTTAATTGAGAAACTTGCAGAACTTGTTGGCTTTCATGCAACCTACACCAATTCATTTGGCGAGCAAGTTTACGCTCAAGATGAGGCGAGACATTCGTTACTTAATGCCATGGGTTATGATTTGTCTTGTGATGAAAAAATAGCTAACAGCATAACCGAGTTAGAACAAATTAGCTGGCGCAACATGCTGCCACCATCGCACGTAGAAAAACTTGAAGCCACGCATCATGAAATCATCATTAGCATTGTTGAGTCTGCCTTAACAAAATTGTCATATGACATTACTGATGAGTCTGGTGAAAAAGTTAGTCATAACTTGGCTTTAGCGTCATTAACCTTAAAAGAAACCGTTAGATTTAGCGACGCAATCTATCATAAATACACACTGCCATTGCCAAATCTAGCGCAGGGTTATCATCAAATTACGCTGCAATATGGTGATGCTAGTGCCAGTTGCCCATTAATATATGCGCCACAAACTTGTTATAGCCCTCAAGAAGCCTCTAGCGAAAAAATGTGGGGATATGCTGCGCAGTTATATTCATTAACCAGTGAAGATAACTTAGGTATGGGTGACTTTGGTGATTTAGCCAAACTGGTTGAAAAATCAGCTAAGCAAAAAGCCTCAGCAATTGGTTTAAATCCTTTGCACCCGTTATATCAAAATAATCCGTCGCATCGCAGTCCATATTCTCCGACCAGTCGTTGCTTTCTAAACACCTTGTACATTGACTTAAAGCAAGTACCAAATTTTTCAACTTGCCAAGCGGCACAGTCACGCTTTAACAGTGACGAAATTCAAAACAAGATTGCCTATGCAAAACAAACAGAGCTCATTGACTACCCTGCTGTTGCCGATATTAAGTTTGATATTTTAGAAATATTATTTCAAGACATTAATAACTTACCACTCGAGCAACAAACCGAATTTACTGACTTTAAAACCAGTCAAGGTAATGATTTATTACAGCTTGCTACCTTTGAAGCGCTTTACGAACACTTTAGAAAAATTGATGAAAACACTTATGGTTGGCCCGATTGGCCAGTTGCTTTTCAAGCACCTGATAGTGATGAAGTAAAAGCATTTCAACAAACGCACTCAAACCGTATTAACTATTTTTGTTTTGTACAATGGTTAGCCCATAGACAATTAAAAGCAATTGCTGTGCAAGCGAAAAAATCAGGTATGCCTATCGGCTTATATCTCGATTTAGCTGTAGGTTGTGATGGCTCAGGCGTTGATGTTTGGTCAGACAAAGATGTGTATGTGGCAGGTGCTGCGGTAGGTGCACCACCCGATGCAATGAATACCATAGGACAAGATTGGGGACTAACGCCAATTAATCCTGTTGCACTTCAAAAACAAGGCTATCAGCCGCTGGTTAAGGCCTTACGAAGCAATATGCAATATGCTGGAGCCTTGCGCATCGATCATATTTTAGGGTTAATGCGCCAATATTGGGTCGCTCCAGGAATGAGAGCCGATGAAGGTGTTTATATCACCTTTCCGCTCGCAGACATTTTACGCATAATCGCTTTAGAATCTCGCAGAAATAACTGTGTTGTTATTGGAGAAGATTTAGGAACTGTGCCAGACGGTTTTGGCGAAATAATGGCAAAAGCAGGCTTATTATCTTACAAAGTGTTATTTTTTGAACGTTGGGATTCAGGTTTTTTTATGCGTCCTGAGCTTTACCCTGCACAATCTATGGTTACCGTATCAACTCATGACTTACCGACATTAACAGGTTGGTGGACAGGTAAAGATCTTGAATGGCGTCAAAAGCTTAGTCTTTATCCTAATGAAGCAATGGGTCAAAACGAACGTGACAGCCGCATTAAAGATCGCCAATTACTTATCGATGCATTAAACGATCTTAATGTCATGGATATCAGTAAAGCTCCAGCTCAAGCACCCGCTAAAATGAATAGGGAATTGAGCTTGAGCGTACAAAAATATATGGCAAAAGCACCAAGTCATATTCAATTAATTCCGCTAGAAGATGCCTTAGAAATTGTTGAACAAGTTAATATTCCCGGCACAATTGATGAACACCCAAATTGGTTGCAAAAATTACCGGTAACAATTGAAGCATTTGATACAACTGATTCAGTGAATGAGTTAGCCACAGCAATGAACGCTGCTAGACCACGATCGTAATCGCCACTATATTTGTTAACCTTGGATAATAAAATTATGTTTAAAAAGAATAAACTATCCGCTTTACTCATAGCCTCAATATCAACATTAGCATTCGCTGGATGTGGTAGTGATGGAGTCGATAAAAAAACAGAAACTGACAAGGCACGGGTTGAACAAACACTTGTTGAAAAACAAAAGCTATCTTCAAGTTCTGCTTCAATGTCAACTCAAAAGCACTATAAAACTGCCGCAGATTTACCGCATTATCTCGATCGTGACGTGCAAGAAGAAGTGTTTTACTTTGTTATGCCCGACCGATTTAATAACGGCAATACCGATAACGATTTAGGTTCAAAAACCCAACCAATTTCTGCAGGTGGCTTTGATAAAAGCCATAAAGGCATGTTTCATGGTGGCGACATTCAGGGTTTAAAAGACAAATTACCTTACTTAAAAGAGCTCGGCATTTCTGCAATTTGGTTAACACCTATTTTACGTAACCAAGCCATGCAAGCTGACAGTTCAGGTTATCATGGTTATTGGGTATTAGACTTTACCGAAATTGATCCGCATTTAGGCAGTAATGACGATTTAAAAGATCTTATTAGCAGCGCGCACGCAGAAAACATTAAAATCTATTTTGATATTATTACCAACCATACCGCCGATGTAATTAAATATGTTGAATGCCACGGCGAAGACGGCTTGCAATGGCTAGTTAAATCAGACAAAGGTTGTCCATTTAAATCGTCGGAGCAATTAGCAAATGGCGAAAAATACACCCCGATAATTCCAAAAGGTCATGAGCAATTAAAAACGCCAGCTTGGTTGAACGATCCTAAGTATTACCACAACCAGGGTGACTCATTCTGGCAAGGTGAAAGTTCAAAGCGTGGCGACTTCGCAGGCCTTGACGATATTGACACCAACAACCCTGAAGTATTAGCAGGTATGATCGATATTTTCAAAAACCTAATCACTGAGTTCAAACCTGATGGCTTTCGTATTGATACAGTGAAACATGTTAATACCGAATTTTGGGCTGAATTCTCCCCCGCTTTAGTGAATCATGCGCAGGGCTTAGGCATAAAAAACTTCTTCATGTTTGGCGAAGTTTATAGCTTTACCAGCAAAGAGCTTAGCGAATATACAACCACGGGTAACATGCAGTCAGTGCTAGACTTTGGTTTTCAAAGCGCTATGGTACAAAGTTTAATCGAACAAAAAGGCACTAAGGTATTATCAAGCCTTTTCACTAATGATATTGACTACCTTGATCATGACAGTAACGCTAATCAGTTAATGAATTTTACGGGTAATCATGACATGGGGCGTTTTACTTTTATGCTCAAACAAAGCGCGTTTAATTATACGGAAGATCAAATGATCAAACGTACGCTGCTTGCACATGCCATGACGTACTTTATGCGCGGCGTACCGATTATTTATTATGGCGACGAACAAGGCTTTATAGGTGATGGCGGCGACCAAGCTTCGCGCCAAGATATGATGCCATCACTTGTTGATAGTTATAATGACGACGACTTACTAGGAACCGATGCCACCACAGCTGACGACAACTTTGATACTCAGCATCCGCTTTATCAACGCTTTGCACAATATGCAGATATTTTTTACCAATACCCTGCACTGCGCAGAGGCGAGCAAAAAACTGTATTTCAATCTGATGAAAATGCTATTTTTGCCGTTACACGCACCTTAACTAAAGAGCATGAAAATACGGCTATACCAAGCTCAGAAATGTTAATCATTTTTAATACTTCTGATGCGCCAGCTAAAGCGAGTATTTCGCTGCAAGAGAAACCTTATAAATTAGTGATTGGCCAAAGCAAGCTAATAAAGTCAGGTGAAAATGTTTATAGCATCGAAGTACCAGCATTAGGTTTCGCAATTTATGAAAAACCAAATAAAAACTAAATAAAAAAGCTAAGCTCTTTCACCTAGTATAAATTTATTAAGTCCACAACTAGCTGCTAGATGTGGACTTTTTTTATGCCTACAATTAACTATTTCAACCATAATGAGTATAAAAATAGCGCTATCTCTTCCTTCACAGAACACTGATTACAAATTTTTACTAATAGCGAATTGAGATAACGAACAAGGATAAATTATTTTCAATATTTAAGACAATATGCAACATTACGCAAAGTTTTGTAATGACACAGGTAATCATTACAAAATGCAAACAAACTTACTGGGTTCGATTCAATGAATACAGAAATTGCAATTTTAGGTGCGGTATTTAAATGTCAGGCTGATGAAGACATTTTTTATCAAAGATTGTCTGAAATTAAAGGTATTAAGAAAATTGTTACTCACAACTCCTATCTGTTAGTAACCATCTTCAATACTCACAAAAAACAGACGATAAGTGATATTAGCGAAGTTTGTGATATATGGCACGCCACAATGGCTAGTCATTAGAGTAAGCATTAGTTTTATATGTTAATGCCGCCCATAAATTAAGTGACAAGGTTATAAGTTTAACGGACGTATTTTTTTACCATGATAAGAGTAATTTTTTCTAGAATGAGAGGTGGTGATATTTGTCCTCCTCGTGTACCCATTTCAAAAGTTGCATGGTCTTGGCTAGGTGCATTTCTTAGCATGTACTTTGTCGCTATTTTAAGTAGCCTGACTGAAGTTGATGTTTTAAAAAGCATGTTCCTTGTCGGTTCATTTGGCGCATCTGCCGTACTTATTTATGGTGCACCACAAGCTGATTTTTCACAGCCAAGAAACCTCATTGGTGGCCATATAATATCAGCTTTCATCGGAGTTACATTGCAAAAGTATTTAACCTTGGATATCGCATTATTAGGTGCTCTGGCTGTGTCAATATCAATTGTCGCCATGCATTTTACACGTACGCTGCATCCCCCAGGAGGCGCAACCGCTTTAATTGCTGTTATTGGTAGTACTGAGTTACACAATTCCGGTTATTACTTTGTTATAACCCCAGTTGCCATTGGCACACTCATTTTATTAGTGATCGCCTTAGTGATAAATAATTTATCTAAAAGCCCATTAAGGCACTACCCAAGATATTGGTTTTAAACTACCGATTAAGCTACCCATTGAGCTACCCATTGAGCTACCCATTGAGCTAGCTATTGAACTACCTATTGAGCCCCAAGCATGACATTTGTGATTAAACTTGTAGTTTTTAATTGCTTATATTGATGACTTATTCAAATTATTTAGTCACTATTTCGTCTCACAAATGACTCGATAAACTCCTTGTACCAACTTGTAAAAATAGTGAATTTAAGTACACTGTTAAGCAAGAACTGAGTAAATCCTTGTAAATTGTATAAGTCGATATTACAAGAAAATAAGTTATATTTTCATCATCTTGCCTAACATTTTTTTAAATAATGATAAGGTCGTGAACGTTGTTCTCTCAGTGATAACGATTATATCTCTCATATAACAATAAGAGATCTTAAGTAAACTTTCTCCTACATAAGGATGTTCAATGATAGATTTTGACAACAAAGGTTTTTTTAAACTAAAGCAAGATGCCGATTATGGCGAAAAAGTAGCAGATTTACTTTTAGATGATGAGCAGATTGTTGACTCATATAAAACCATGCGAGACGGAGTGGTTTTTACCACTAAACGTATCATTGCGGTTAATGTTCAAGGTATTACCGGCAGTAAAAAAGATTTTACTTCACTGCCTTACAAAAATATTGTTGCTTACTCTATTGAAACATCAGGCACCTTTGACCTTGATTCAGAGTTAGAAATTTATTTTTCAGCCATAGGTAAAGTAAGGTTTGAGTTTTCAGGCAAAACATCAATGCTAGAAGTATCTAAAATAATCTCTAGTCATTTATTGTAATAGCGATATTTTGCCAATCGCTCCAGTTAGCTGCTCAATTATATGAGTAGCTAACTGAACTTGATTTAGAATTAAGTAAAACAATGCCACGATTAATTACTTACCTACAAATACCACTTCTTCAGCACTATCAAGCCACAACGGATATTTTGCCATCACTTTAGTAAACATAGGGCTTTGCAAATAGTTATTAAGCCAAGCTTTAATGTTTGGATAAGGCGATTGTAAATACCATTGTCGCTCTATACGCGCAAATTGGCGAATAAACGGCAATAAGGCAATATCCAATAAGCTTTCTCGTTCTGATGATAAAAATTTATGCGCAGTTAAGCGTAACTCCAACATTTGTATATAATGTTCGCAAGCCGCACGGCACTCATCAATATTAGTTTCATGATAGCGTTTGGCGCATTTATAAGCTTCTAAACAACGTTTAAATTCGACATCAAATTCAGTAATAAACGCTAACATTTGCGTAAGTACTTCAGGGCTATCACGATGAAGTAAATCGTTAGGATCAGCGCTATTAAGTGCCCACAACATAACATCTAAGCTTTCATCAATAACTTGGCACTTTGCGTTTTCCTTACTGGTTGAGTTGTCAGTTTGAGATATCACTAAAATTGGTACCGTAGCTTTAGCTGAAGCTAAAATCATTTCAGGGGGTTTATCACTTAACACCACGTCACGAAGTGCAACCGGTTGATGTGACTTAAAAATAGCAATACGCGCTCGCATTGCATAAGGGCAGTTTCTTAACGAATAAAGGATTGGGAGTGCCATGGGCTCTTCTTAATGCATGCATTTTCTTTAATCATGCAACTTTAACGGTATTCATTAGGGAAATATACGGGTAAAATCCCTGCTTTGAAATTTAGCGAATAAAAAGTTGTACAAATGGATCATAAAATAGAATTATTAGCCCCCGGTGGCGATGTTGACGCAATTAAAGCGGCCATTATAGCTGGAGCCGACGCGGTATATTGCGGCTGTCTCTTATACACATCTCCGAGCCCACGAG
>OMOM01000131.1_pt1 | contig 51543 bp, 37 predicted proteins | sample 1646501 | NCBI WGS metagenome assembly OMOM01 (sample SAMN05416802, study PRJEB24817) | seawater metagenome | isolation source: Sea water | place: Canada:Atlantic | collected 2013-07
CCTCTCTATTCGTCGGCAGCGTCAGATGTGTATAAGAGACAGGATAAATAAGTGCCTCACTCCATTCGATTATAACTATAAATAGATAGGTTTTACTGAACGGGTAAATCTAACATAGGAAATTCAGCTCTGAGTTGTATTACTAAATTTTCGTCAGTGCCAAGGCTCACTGCTAAGTAAAAATATTCGGATAACGCTTTTAAGTTATAGTAACAATGTGGACATTTTCATATTCAATGTTCGCTTGACTATAAAAAGCGAACATCAACAAAATTGTAAATACTGTCAGTTTTTTCAGTAATAGCAAAATTAATAAACCTATAAAAAGGGATCTCTAAATCAGCTAATCCACTATATTAAATCTAGCAGTAATCTAACCATATAATTTAGTTAGTGTTATTTCACTGATGCGAATAAAAAATCAACAACGATAAGTGTAAATATAACTATTAGCCATATTTACGGGTGTATTATCTCCAAATATTTACAGCTAACATTCACTCTATCAAAAAGCTAACCTTTCTACTTAAATCGATAATGAAGTTTAAATCTAGCTTCTTTTCTAAATTTTGGCGCTGAAATCCGACAAGTAATACAAGATTATAATCACTAACTTATCCACTCAGCTTATTTATGTAACGCTTCACCTTTTCATCTAGATAAATATACCCCTTCACCGAATATCCATAGTTATAGTGGTTAATTACTGTACTGTAAATTTTGGCACTAGTTAAAGTATTTTACTGTTGTGATTTTGCAATGAGAATAACTTGACCTCGCTATTTAAAATTATAACAACACTAACAATAGCCAAGATTTTCTATATTAATCATGTAAATACAGTTTTATAGTGTGTACTTTTTTAATAACAGAAAGCTTCTATTCATTTTTGGGGAAAACAAATGAATAAATCAAAGAGTAAATTTATTAAAACAATTATCACCTTAAGCTTGGGCATAGCCCTTAGTGCTTGTGGTGGTTCAGATTCAAAAAAAGATCCGGAACCAGTCGTAAACTCAGCACCGGTAATTTCTAGCACAGCGATGAATACGGTAGTCGCGGGCACTCTATATTCATATACGTTAGTATCAAGTGATGCCGACGGTGACGCATTAACGTCCACAGCGGCTAATTTACCAGCGTGGCTTTCGTTTGACGGCACAACTAGCGTATTAAGCGGTACACCGGCTCAAAGCGACTCAGGCGACCATGCAATAACATTAACCGTTAGTGATGGCACTGCCGAAGTAACCCAATCTTTTACTATTACGGTAACTATGCCGATAGCGGCAAATAATGCCCCTGTTATTACTAGTTCAGCGATGACTAGCGCGACTGTTGGTGAAGCTTATATTTATACTTTAACTGCAACCGATGCTGACAATGATACGCTAACTATGTCAACAACTGTTCCTAGTGCACTTTCATGGTTAACCTTTGATTCTGCAACAGGTATATTGTCAGGAACACCAGCATCTGGTGATATTGCGACTACAGCGATCACGTTAACTGTTACTGATGGAACTGACGAGACTGCACAAACCTTTAACATTAACGTTGGTGATGTTGCACCTTCAGTTGATATTATTTCATTTGAAAATGCGCCTGAAACATACACCTTTGGTGATTTTAATGGTGGGGCAGCAATGGTTGTTGCTAACCCCGATGCCACAGGCATCAATACCAGCGTTCAAGTTGGACAAATGCAGAAGTTTGCCGGTGAAACTTGGGGCGGTTCTACCCTAACATTGGCTACACCAGTAACAATCCCCGCCGACAGCATGGTTACCATGAAAGTTTGGTCTTCGCGTGCGGTAGATGTATTGGTTAAATTTGACGATATGAACGCCGAGCGAACAGTTACTCATTCTGGCACAGGTTGGGAAGAATTAAGCTTTGACTTCACAGGTGCCACGAGTACCAGTGAAAGTAGACTTACCCTAATTTTTGATAATGGCATCATGGGTGACGCTGAAGTGGATGCCGTTAACTGGACTTTCTACTTTGATGATTTCACCACTCCTGCTGCTCCAGAAGTGGTTATCGTCCCCGGCCCTACCGTTGTAAATGACTTTGAAGCCGCACCTGAAACGTATACATTTGGTGACTTTAATGGCGGCGTAGCAATGGTTATTGCTAACCCCGATGCCACAGGCATCAATACCAGCGCTCAAGTAGGACAAATGCAAAAATTTGCCGGCGAAACTTGGGGCGGCTCTACCTTAACATTTGCAACGCCTGTAGCAATTCCAGCAAACAGCATGGTTACCATGAAAGTTTGGTCGTCACGTGTCGTGCCAGTATTAGTTAAATTTGATGATGTGAATGCAGAAAGAACAGTCAATCATACTGGCTCAGGTTGGGAAGAGTTAAGTTTTGACTTCACAGGTGCTACGAGTACTAGTGAAACCAGACTTACCCTAATTTTTGATAATGGCGTCATGGGTGACGCTGAAGTTGATGCCGCTAACTGGACTTTCTACTTTGATGATTTTACTACCCCTGCGGCTGAAGCGGCTCCAGTACAAACTTTTGTCGCATCAGGCACGCCTTATGATTTTGAAGTTGCGGGTTTAGGTAGTGACTTTACATGGGCTGTTTTTGAAAATGTAGATAACCCTGCATTAGCGTTTGTTGCTAATCCAGGGTCGTCAACAGCGAATAACTCAGCAACTGTTGCTATGTTCACCGCTAGAATGGCAGGTCAACCATGGGCAGGAACTGAGACTACAGCGGCTAATACAACGCCATTCACTATGGATGCGACTAACAGCATTGTTAAAATCATGGTGTATAAGTCAGTTATCAGCGACGTGGCCTTAAAGTTCTCAGTGGGCGCAGCGGCACAACCAGAAATTAAAGTAGCGAATACTAAGATTAATGAATGGGAAGAGCTTACTTTTGATTTCACTAGCCGCATTGGCTTAGCTGAAACTATTAACATTGATTCGGTGATAGTTTTCCCAGACTTTATGGATGGCAGAGCGTCTGATACCGTGAACTACTTTGACAATATCACTTTTGGACATTTTGAATAGTTCTAAATTATTGTCATAAGTTAGGCTTGATAGAAGGGGTTACATTCATTATGTAACCCCTTTTTTTATGGGTTAATTATGCTATTTGTACACTTAAAAAATAATACTAAATGGATTAAATAATTGACCAAAGAGCAAGAGGATGAGCATTTAAATTCAAGGTATAAGAACCATCTTTAGGAAGATATCTTTTTGTAGATCGGTGTTTACGCCGACAATTGTTAAATGAAGCTTAAGAACAAAACTACAGTTTTCTATCATAGATTGGTATTAATCCCTTAAATTTAAAGGGCTAAAGCCGAGCTACAGGTTATGTTAAGTAACCTCATTTGCTTTGCGTTTTAATAGCAATTTACAAATCAATAAAAAACCACAGCCAGTTTCCTGAATGTGGTCGTTATTTTCTAATGACTTTTAAATCTGCAATTATTTTTTTTGATCAACTTGTTCAGTAGAGTTCTTCAAAATAGGCAGCCAATAACCAAACCCCCAAAGCATGGTTTGTCCAAAGTTCATTGCTAACCCACTTTGGTTTTTAAATTTAGTTTTCATGGCAAAAAACTCAACAAAGTGCACCAAAAGAGTAATACAAGCTAGTAGTGAAACATAAAATTGAACTTCTGTTGGTAGTGGTGACAAGGACAATAGACCTAATATGGCTAAAATCCATAATCCCGTCAGTAAAGTTTTTAGACTATATATAACTGCATTTAACATCTGTAACTTCCTAAATTAATGCGCCAAAATCATATCTGAAGCTTTTTCGGCAATCGCCATCGTTGGCGCGTTTGTGTTACCACTAACAAGGGTTGGCATAATGGAAGCGTCAACCACTCGAAGATTTTCAATACCATGAACTTTTAACTGATTATCGACCACTGCCATATCATCATTACCCATTTTACAGGTACCAACCGGATGATAAACCGTACCTAAACGCTCTTTTGCTTTAGCAAAAATTTGCTCATCGGTTTCAAAAGCGTTGCCTGGATGTACTTCGTTATCATAATGTTGGGCTAATGCTGGAGCGGTTAATATTTTACGTAGCTGACGCATACCATTAGTTAATACTGCCTGGTCTTTTCCTGCAGCATCAGAAAAAAAGTTAAAATCGATCTCTGGTGCATGTTTATAGTTAGCTGATTTTAGCGATACCGTACCTGTGCTTTCGGGGCGAAGAACACAAACATGACATGAAAAACCATGCTGCGATAGCAGCTTAAAATCTCGACCATTATCGTCATATAACAAAGGCAACATATGTAATTGAATATCAGGTCTTTCTATATCATCATTTGATTTAATAAAGCCCCCCGCTTCAAGAATACTGTTGGCGAGCTTACCTTTTTTACCTGTAATATATTTAATCACGTCTGGCAGCATTTTTAGTAAACCTGAAACCGATGTGGTAAAGCCGTCTCTTTTTTTACTTTTGACTAATACACAGGCATCGACATGTTCTCTTAGGTTTTTGCCAACCCCTTTAAGCTCATGTAAACATTCAATACCATGCTGTGTAAGTTCAGTTTTTTCTCCAATACCAGAAAGCATTAATAAATGAGGTGAAGCGATACTACCACCACTTAAAATCACCTCTTTTTTAGCCGTTATTGTGCGTAATTCACCTTTAACAAGCACATCAACACCATGGGCTTGTTGGCCTTTTATTAGCACTTTCCTTACCTGCGCATCGGTAATTACCGTCAAGTTTTCTCTCGCTAGTACCGGCAATAAGTAAGCATGAGCAGCAGAACAACGCTTGCCATCTTTTATTGTACACTGGTAATAACCAACACCTTCTTGATCAGCACCATTAAAGTCTTCGCTAAACTTAAAACCAGCTTGTTGGCCCGCCTCAATATAACGCTTACTAATATCATAGAAAACCGGTCGGTCAGTAACTTGCAACGGCCCGCTATCGCCATGAAATTCGCTTTCTCCACGTTGATTAGTTTCAGACTTCTTAAAATAAGGCAAAATATCATCAAATGACCAACCCGCATTACCTAATTCAGCCCAATGGTCGTAATCTTGTTTCTGACCTCGAAGATAAAGCATGGCATTGGTTGCAGAGCTACCGCCTAAGCCACGCCCACGCGGAACAAACAAGGCTGTCCCATTACGAATATCTCGCTTAGGCTTAGCATTAAAGCTCCAATTGAATTTTTTCAAAAACATAAAGGCAGCAAAAGCACCTGGGGTATTAACTAACATGCTGTTGTTGTTACTACCTGCTTCTAATAAACACACACTGTGTTGACCATTTTCACTTAGTCTATTAGCTAATACACAACCTGCGGAACCCGCACCTACAATGACGTAATCAAATTCATTCATTTTTTTTGTTTGAGTTTGCAAAACAAATACCTCTATTATTTATTCAGCTGAATTTAGCGACTTAAGGTGTAACAACATTAAACCAGAATGGAAATTCATCCATCATCATTAACAGTTGCCCAAAGACTTGACCATTCCCATCAAGCTGCATTTTTCCTGATTCAACTAGTTGCTGAAATGACACTTGTTTTAGCAATAAAAAGTTTAAGTCTTTTCGGTTAATCGTTACGGTTAAGTCTGCTTTTTTGTCTTGTACGTTTTCAATGTTATTTAAATGCGCGTTCTTAAGTTCTAATAAGAATTTTTCATTACGGTCAGGAAAAATAACATTAATTTTAAATTGATGAGCCAAGGCTTTATCGCTATTTAAACGGACACCAAGATAATCAAAAATAAGCTCGCTGCTCATGGCTTTGATCATGTCGGGACCCGCTTTCGTTGCTTTCGCTGTTTTAGGAATACCGTGACGTAATTCAAAAGCTGCAGCTAAATAACTATTACGCCAGCCCGCATTTTCAGCCTGATAACCCAACTGTTCTAAGGTGTCGGCTTGTAAGTTTTTTGCTTGTGTATTGTCTGGCTGAGCAAAAACCAAATGATTTAATAACTCGGCTACCCAGCGATATTCACCTTTTTTAAATGCTTTTTTCGCCTGAGTTAATACATTTTCTGCCCCACCCATTAACTCAACATATTTCACTGACGACTCAGTTGGGCTCAGTTTATTAAGGTTAGCGGGGTTAGAATCATAAAAACCTAAGTACTTATTGATAATGCCTCTAACATTATGAGAATAAGTGCCATGATAACCACGGTTGTACCACTGATGCGCTAACACATCAGGTACCGCTAGTTGGTTATGTATCTCATTAATAGTGATACCTTTATTGGCAAGATTTAAGGTTTTATCATGCAAAAAACCGTACATATCACGTTGTTTTTCCAACACTTCAACAATGTACTCTTTACCCCATCTAGGCCAAGAATGTGAAGCAAACATGACATCGCTGTCATGAGCAAAACGGTAAATAACTTTATTGATAAATTTACTCCACGCTTGCGAATCTCGTACTTCAGCCCCCCGTAAAGTATAAACATTATGTAATGTGCCAGTGACGTTTTCAGCCAACCACAAAGTTTTAAATTGCGGAAAATAAGTATTCATTTCAGCAGGTGATTCAGTACCCGGTGTGTTTTGCATCACCATTTCAATACCATCAACAACGAGGGTTTCTTCATCAGCCAAAATTTCTCGAGTTGGCGTAATCAAACCAATGTAACCCGTCGATAAACCCTTACCAATGGCCGCATCAACTTGCCCTTTAGCACCTTTTGCTAGCGCATTACCATATTGATAAGTGGCGCGACGTGTCATGGCATTGCCGGCTAGTACATTTTCTTTAATGGCATGCTCCATAAAGCCACGAGGTGCAATAATTTCAACTTCACCTGAGTCAACCTGTGCTTGGCTAACCACGCCTTTTACACCACCAAAATGATCAGCATGGGCATGGCTGTAAACCACAGCCTTGACTGGAAATTCGCCTAACTCTTGCGTTACTAAAGCCAATGCAGCTCTGGAAGTCGCTGCCGTTAAAAGAGGATCAAAAATAATCCAACCACTATCCCCTTTTATAAAAGTAATATTGGCTAAGTCGTAACCTCTTACTTGATAAATACGGTCAGTCACTTGATACAAACCATAAGCCATATTTAACTTAGCTTGGCGCAATAAACTGGGATTTACTGTGTCAATGTTCTTGTTATCGAGTAAAAATTTATAGTTGCCCAGTTCCCAAACTACATTTCCGGCTTGGTCTTTAATAATGAGTTTTTCAGGTCGCTTAATTAAGCCTTTTTCAGCCAAAGTAAAATCAAGTTTATCGCTAAAAGGTAAGTTTTTTAATAACTCGGCTTGGTGAGCAACAGTATATTTACTGGCGGGCTTTAGCTCGGTATTTGTATTGGCATTGGCCGTACTGATTGCGGCTAACAAAGTACAATATATAACCCCAAGCAAGGGTAAACGAGGTTTTAACATGCTATTTCTCTTAAAAAAGTAATGAAAAGTGGAAAAAAAGTAAAAAAAAAGCTGATTAAAACTATTGAAAATACATTCAACAGTAAGAATCAGCTAGATTTTATTTGTTTATCGTCCTAAGCGTCTCAATGCCGATGTTGAGAAGTCAGTACGTTTAACTTTTTCGCCAAAAATCATAAAGGTTGGCTCTTCATTACTTAAACCAGTCACTAAATAACGTCCTGAATTTAAGTCATATAAAGTTTCAGCAACCATCCAAGGTGTATCTACATCATAAAACTGAATGTTATGTGCTTCTGACAACTTCCAAAGTTCACCACGACCATCGTAATGATCGATCACTGACGCACCCCAAGTATCTTCGTCAATAAAGAAGGTACGTTTAGCATAAATATGTCGTGCGCCTTCTTTTAATGTTGCTTCCACTTGCCAAACACGGTGCAACTCATATCTTAAGTAGTCAGCATTTAAATGACCTTCTTCTATCAAGTCTTCATATTTTGCGTTGGTATCAAGTAAGTTATAAGAGTTATATGGAATATAAAGCTCTTTTTTGCCAATTAATTTCCAGTCATAACGATCTGGAGCACCATTATACATATCGTAGTTATCGGTAGCTCTTAAACCATCAGTACCTGCGCCTGGGCCATCATAAGCAACATTAGGAGCACGACGCACACGACGTTGACCTGCATTATAAACCCAAGCTTTACGTGCTTCTTTAACTTGATCAATAGTTTCATGCACTAATAATGCTGTACCTGTTAAACGTGCAGGAGCAGTAATTTCTTGTAAATAATAGAATAAAATATTGTCATCTTTATCGGCATCACGACCCTCTTTTAAAAATTCAGGCCAAACGAGTTGATCATTCATTTTTACGGGCACAAATGAACCATTTGATTGCACAGGAATCGTGGTTAAAAAGCGTTTAGCTGTGCCTCCTCGATAACGAGTTATATGGTTCCAAATGACTTCTGAGCCATTTTTAGCAATTGGAAAAGGGATAGCAGTATCGAAATTTATAATACCATTGCCCGATTGCACTAACTCAGCTGTAGTGGCATTTTTCTTTATTACACCATATAAATCATCTGAGTATGCCGCTGTACGTTTTGATTTATAAATAGGCATTTTATAATCAGCATATTTTTCAAACATAGCGATTTGGCCAGGGCTCAAATTGTTTTTGTAATCACTATAATTTGCAGACGTAATGACCATCAAAGGCTTATCTGCGGAGAAAGGATGTGCAGGTCGTCCTGAGTCTTCACTTTTCGTTGAGTTTTTACTATTTAACCCACCGGTCCATGCAGGAATAGTACCTGCGGCATTTGCTGACATTACAGCACCTAATGGTGTTAATGTTGTGCCTAACTTAGCTGCTTCTTCTGGGCTAACTTTTGCTAAAACTGAGCTTGATGCTATGGTTAACATCAGTAAACTTGCTGTAGTTATATATTTTTTCATTATAATTCTCTTTTATTAACTTTTCTCAAACCTTCATAAATAGAAGGCTTAGATTAGTATGAAATGCCGAAAGCCAACGAGATTAAATCTTTATCTTCTAAAACATTGTGGCTACCACCTGAGTAATTGTTATAACCCAGAGTTACTGTATATTTTTGTTGGTATGCGGCTTGTAAAGAAAAGCCTAAGTTTTTACGACCTTCATGAAATTGTTGGCCCGGATCCGGTGAATAACCGCTAACATCGTGTGCCCAAGATAAAGTAGGTTTTAACGAAACGCCAGCAAACACATCAGAATATTCCCAAACACTACGCAGACGATATCCCCATGCACTATTTGTGGTATAACCATCACTACGACAATCACCAGATAAGTTACCTGCAGCAACTAAATTAGTACAATTGATACCACCACCAGCATCAAAATTGCCTAAGCCAAACACTGAATTTCTGCCATAATTTTGGTTTGAATCTTCAACACCATCGGTTAAAATTACGCCGACTTCAGCTATAACAGTTACACGTGAGGCTCCCATAGCATTATCAAAGAACTGAATTGCGGTCATTTGAAATTGGGTAACATCAAACTCGTCCCAACCTTTTGATTCTTGACCATAGCCTACACCCGTAACTCTTGAGGTGTAACGTAAAAAAGGCGCTTCAGATAACACTCCGTTGAGAATTTCAGGGCCACTGATTTGCACTGGAGTATCTGGTTTGTAAGAAAGCTCACCTGATAAAGCCACGCCAGAAACATTAGTAGCGAAACTTAAACCATAAAACTTTAAGTCTTCAGGGAACTCAATATTGTAGGCTGGGTTTAATGCCGCTAATGCTCCACCGGTAGGGTCAAATGCTTTAGGGACAAAAACGGTGCTAGCATCACCAGTAGCAAGTGGAACACTGGTTCGTATGGCATTAATTAACGGTAAGCGCGAATGAATGTTCATATAATACAAACCAAATTCAGTATCATTTAAGGCTTCTGAATAATAACGTGCAGCTAAACCATATTGACCTCCATCATCAGGTTCAACATCGGCTTGTCGCTCTGCAGCTAAACCAGCGGCTAAACCTGCTTGATCACCCAATGGGCCAACTGAAACAAAGTTACAGCCTGTAGCTGCAAAATCTGCTCCTGAAAAATAAGTACCACAGCCATCAATTTGAGTTTTTTCCCACTCATATTGATAAAAGGCTTCAACACTGAGGTTTTCGGTTAAACCGGCGTTAACGTACAACATGCCAACCGGAAGAATACCTTCTTTTAAATCAGCACCTGGGCGTCTTAAAGCAGCAACATCAAATGGGTTTGATGAATTCATGCCACCTTGTATAAATGTACTTTCTCCCCAACTAACCACTTGTCTACCTAAACGAACATCTACTGGAGCGTCACCTATATCAAATGAAGCATATACGTAGGCATCTAATAGGGTTATACCTGAAAATTTAGTGTTATCTTCAAAACCATCATCGCTTAACGGTGTGTTAGGTGTGTAACCATTGTTTGAATTACCGTGTGGTACGTCTTTGTCTTTAAGGGCATAGTCATACCAATATTTCACCCGAACAAAGGCACCAAAATTATCTTTACTTAATTGAATATCATGCACACCTTTAATAATTTGCGAGTATGCATCACCTTTTTCATAGTTTAAATTACCGTCATCGGTCGTCGATGTACCACCAGTTCCACCATTGGTTTTACCAATAAAGCGAGGGTCTGCATCGCCAAGTCGCCAACTAGAGCCAATATCTAATTGAGAGTTTATTTGCAATAAAATATCTTCATTTTCGCCTAGGTTAAAATCAACAGCATTTGCTGAAGATGTCCCCAAAACCAAGGCAACCACCAAAGCTATCGGCTTGATTTTATAGTTATTTTTGAGCATATTATTCGCCTATTTATTGTCTAGTAAAACATAATGTAATAGTAGTCTTACAATTACATTACGCCAATGATTTAATTAATATTTCGCTAAATGTGCCAACCTATTGTCATTTCGTGCAAATCTCGTAGAATGGGATACCTTCAAAAACTTAGGCAATGCAGTGCAAGATTATTACTCTACATTAACAGGCTGGATGATCCCCATTTCAAGGGTTATGGCTGCGCATGGCATCGATACTGCCAAAGCTCTAAAAGAATGTGGCATTTCACAAGACGTAATGGTAGATCAAGAATCTCGTATTGCTGCAGAAAACCTTTCCCAATTACTTGAATACTGTAATAAAGCGCTTGGCCGTCATGACTTTTCTGTTTTAGTGGCAGAACAATTTCATCCAGGGATGTTTCACGCTCTGGGTTACGCTATGATGTCGTCAAATACCCTTTACGATGCCTTAGAACGTATAGCTCACTATAAGCGAGTCGTGTCAAATACATGCCAATTATTTAATCATGAGCGCAATGAACAGTTGATTTTCGAAATGGACGTTTTCACTTATGAGTCAACTAACCGCCCTATTTTATCTCAAACAACTGTAGAGACATTTTTAGCCACAATTATTCGCTTTGCGCGTGAGCTTGTTTCGACAGATTTTGCACCATTAAAGGTTTGTTTCTCGTATCCAACCCCAAACCACGATTTAACATACTTAACTGACTTTTTTAACTGTGAAGTTGAATTTGATAGTAGTCAAACCTCGATCATATTTGATTTAAAGCAAACCCAAGAAAAATTACTTTGTGGCAACCCTTTAATAACGCATAGCCATGAGAAAATGCTTGACGAGTTTATGGCCAGAGTCGATAAAAATGATTTAAGCCATACAATTAAAAACAAAATTTTTGAGTTATTACCCCTTGGTGCACCATCACAAACTGAAATTGCAGAATACCTTGGTATGAGTTTGCGAAATTTACAACGTAAGCTCCATGATCAAGGCACAAGTTATAAAGAAATTTTAGAAAGTACACGTAAAAAGCTAGCGATGAATTACATTATTCAAAAGCATTTAAGCTTAAGTGAGATTGGCTATTTAGTGGGTTTTTCAAGTGTCGGTAATTTTAATCGTGCTTTTAAACGTTGGACAACTCAAACACCTGGTGACTATCGACAAGGTAGTAACTCTCCTTAAAAACCCAATAAATGACTAACTCAGCGACCACATCGCTAACAGCTAAATCATTGAAGGTAATAAATTAAAATTAATTTATTACTCTCCTCCCTTTCACAGTTATGTTCGAAAAATCATCAGATAAAAATAGCTGTGTTGCAAAGATAATCATTTGGCACGTTTAACACCTCTCAATTATTTTTTTTTCATCAATACTAGTAAGTAGACATATTCAACTTATTAGGATTTTTATGCGCTTATCCCATATTACGTTCGGCGTGATAAATTTGTTTTTGCTAACTCATATTAATCTCGCCGTGGCAAATAGCAGCTTAGATCTACTTGAGCTACCCGCAAAACAAAGTTCGTTAGCAAGCAAAAGTGTTTTAATGGCAATAACACCAGTGAATGGTGCCGTGTTAGCCGTTGGCGAGCGTGGACATATTATAAGTTGGAAAAATAAAGACGATTGGCAGCAGCAGCAATCGCCTGTTAGCGTTTCTCTCACCAATGTAACCATTCTATCTGACGGAAGTAAAATAGCTGTTGGCCATGATGGCGTTATTCTAAAAACTGAAAATAACAGCAACGCATGGCGTAAGGTCTTTACAGGCGCAGAGTTAACAAAACTGAAAATAGCGCAACTCACTAAACAGCAAGCAGCTTTAAAGATAGTAATAAGCGAAACACAAGATGAAGATGTACTAGAAGAACTAACCTTCCAACTTGAAGACTTTGTCTTTGCACTTGAAGACAACCAAATTGAATTAAAGTCTGGACCAAATAAACCGCTATTATCTGTAGCCCGAACCGCTAATGATGTAATTTTTGCTAGTGGGGCATACGGAACATTACTGACCAGTAAAGACCAAGGTGAAACTTGGACTTTAATCAGTAAACGACTCGACAATCCCGATAATTTCCACCTCAACTCGGTTATCTCCACAACTAATGGACAGCTTTATATTGTTGGCGAAAATGGCATGGGCTTTCACTCTGATAACCAAGGTGAAACATGGTCTACGATGGCTATGCCCTACAATGGCAGTCTTTTTGGCATTATTGCTAACCCTGAAATACCTGAGCAGCTTGTTGCTTTTGGTTTGCAAGGCAATTTAATGGTCTCACTTGATGGTGGCGAAAATTGGCAACACAAAAAACTGCAGACTAGCGCCAGTTTACTGGGTGGCGATTTTTCTAAACAGGGTCAAGCCTATTTAGTGGGCCACGGTGGGTTAATTGTTGATTTTTCACCTGAAAGTCTACAAACATTGCGTATCAATAAACACCCCTCAGGCGCAGCACTTTCAAGTGTATTAGTACAAGAAAATTCATTAGTTCTCGCCGGACAATTCGGTATTTCAATTTGGTTACTTAAGAAGTAAGGGCAAACTTATGTCAGAGAATAAAACCGTGCATTCACCGACCAAATTAGAGCAGCTAATAGAAAACTTTGTTTTTGGTCATCGCGCATTAGTGATGGCAATCGTTGTTATTTGTATTGCTTTGTTAACCATACAGGCCGTTAAAGTTAAGCCCGAAGCTAGCTTTACGAAAATGATCCCCGGCGACCATCCGTTCGTTAATAATTTTTTAACCTACCGAAAAGAACTGGCTGATTTAGGTAATGTTGTTCGTATTGTGGTTGAAGCTAAGCAAGGTGATATTTTTAATGCTGACTTTCAACAAACCTTAAAGCAAGTCACTGACGAAGTTTTCTATATCCCCGGCGTAAGTCGTGACGGCCTCAAATCATTATGGACTCCTAATGTGCGTTGGCAAGAAGTCACCGAAGAAGGCTTTGTCGGCGGCGCTGTTATTCCAGATGGTTACGATGGCTCAGCTGAAATGATTGAGCGCGTTAAAGCGAATATTTTTAAATCAGGTCAAATTGGTGTTCTGGTGGCTAATAACTTCCAATCAGCGATTATTTTAGCACCCTTACAAGACATTAACCCTGAAACAGGCTTGCCACTTGATTATCGAGAGCTGTCTTCAATTTTAGAAGAAAAAATACGCGACAAATATAGTAGCGATACGGTCACTATTCGTATTGTTGGCTTTGCAAAAGTGGTGGGCGATCTAATCGATGGTGCTTTGCAGGTTGTCGCTTTCTTTGTATTAGCCGTGGTTATTACCTTTGTATTATTGTGGTTTTATTCTCGCTGTATACGCAGCACAGTTTCGGTATTAGTTTTTTCAATTTTTGCCGTATGTTGCCAACTCGGTATCTTAAACTTACTTGGCTTTGGTATTAATCCATATTCAATGCTGGTGCCCTTTTTAGTCTTCGCCATTGGTGTTAGCCATGGCGTACAAATTATCAATTCAATTATTCACCATAGCGTTACCGGCGCTAATAAAATTGATTCAGCCAAACTTGCTTTTCGTTCACTCTACATTGCCGGTATTACCGCTTTAGTGAGCGACGCTATCGGTTTTACCACTTTAATGGTAATTGATATCGAAGTAATACGAGAATTGGCCATCGCGGCGAGTATTGGTGTTGCTATTATTATTGTTACCAACTTAATCGCACTACCTATCCTCATGAGTTACATCGGTGTTTCACCTGCCGGTTTAAAATACGCAGAAAAGTCTGCGCATAAAACAGGTATTGTTGAACGTTTGTTTAAAAACTTTGCCAAGCCTCCATTAGCAAAAATTGCGATAGCGATTGGCGTAATCCTTTTTGGATTGGGACTTTACTTCTCTCAAGCCATGCAAATAGGGGATTTAGACGCAGGTGCTCCGGAACTAAGACCTGATTCACGCTATAACTTAGACAATGCCTATATTGTTGATAATTACAGCACCAGTACCGATCTATTTGTCATCATGGTTAAAACTGAGGTTGAGCAATGTGCTCAGTATCAAAACCTAGTGTGGGTTGATCAATTCCAATGGCATTTACGCAACGTACCTGGTGTTCAAGCGGTAAAATCTGTTGCTGATGTATCTAAATTCGGCTTATTTGGTATGAATGAAGGTTCACTAAAATGGTACGGCTTAAATCGTAACCAATTAATGACCAACGCATCATTATCAAAAACACCGCAAGGCTTGATGAACAAAGATTGTTCTATGGTGCCGGTTCTGGTGTTTCTTAATGATCATAAAGCACAAACTCTCGACAATGTTGTCAAGGCGGTCGAAGAATTTAAAGCTGAAAACCCAGTTGATAATATCGAATTTCTCATGGCTGCAGGTAACGCAGGCATAGAGTCCGCTACCAACATGGTAATTGAAGATGCGCAAACTGAAATGCTGGTTTGGGTATATTCAATCGTAATTATTATTTGTTTAATCACTTTTAGAAGTGGTCGCATTGTTATTTGTATCATCACGCCACTGCTCTTAACCAGCATAATAAGTCAAGGTTTAATGGGCATTTTAGGTATTGGCGTAAAAGTAGCCACCTTACCCGTAATTGCTTTAGGTGTTGGTATTGGTGTTGATTACGGCATCTATATTTTCAGTAAGGTTAAAGAAGCACTAACCCAAGGTAAGTCGTTATACATGACCTATCGATACGCATTGAATCAAACAGGTAAAGCCGTTGCTTTTACCGGTATAACGTTAGCTATTGGTGTAGCTACCTGGGTATTTTCACCGATAAAATTCCAAGCAGACATGGGTATTCTACTCACTTTTATGTTTATTTTTAACATGCTAGGTGCATTAACTCTCATTCCAGCGATTGCATGGCTACTTAAGATAGGATCCAAAAAGGATAAAAAGTAATGACCGAAATAATAACAAAAACAGCATTAGCAGATACTTTTTTACAACAAAAAGAATACTTTGCCAGTAATACTTATCCAAGCTATCAAGAGCGTATAAACGACTTAGTAAAATTAAAGGCGATGCTCATTGATAACCAAGAAGCTTTTATTGATGCCATGAGCCAAGACTTCGGCCATCGTAGTGCAGCGGATTCAAGAATAGGCGATATTCTCACTACCGTCATGGGTATTAACTATGCGATAAAAAAATTAAAAAAGTGGATGAAACCTGACAAGAAACATATCGGGATTTTATTTCAACCCGCTAAAGGGCAAGTAGTTTATCAACCGAAAGGCGTTATCGGTATTATTGCACCGTGGAATTACCCGATATTCCTTACTTTAGGACCATTAACAACTGCACTAGCCGCAGGTAATACTGCGATGGTCAAGATGAGTGAATATACGCCTAAAACCAATACCTTGTTAGCTCAATTTATTGCTGATATTTTCCCACGCAACAAAGTAGCGATTGTTTGTGGCGACGCTGATATGGCAGCAGCATTTTCAAGTATTACTTTTGATCATCTATTTTTCACGGGATCTACATCCGTAGGGAAATTAGTGATGAAAGCCGCTGCTGAGAATTTAGTCCCTGTTACATTAGAATTAGGGGGTAAATCTCCCACTATTATTGATAACGATATCGATATAAAAACCGCTGTTAGCCGATTAATTTTAGGAAAAACCCTTAACGCCGGACAAACCTGTGTTGCACCTGATTATATTTTCTGCCCAGAAAATAAAGTAGCTGAACTAACTCAAGCTTTTCAAACTGCTTATCAAAGTATGTACCCTAGCATTGAAAAAAATGACGATTACAGCTGTATAATCAATGATGGTCAAAAGTCACGTTTAGATAGCTTATTAGCTGATGCTAAAACGCAAGGGGCAACCATAACACCTTTATCAAAAGGCAGTGATGACAATGCTTGTAGGAAAATGCCTTTAACGCTTATTACTGATGTTAATGATGATATGACCGTAATGCAGCAGGAAATTTTTGGTCCGTTATTACCTATTATTGGTTATAAAAATATTAACGAGGCTATTGCTTACATAAATAGTAAACCACGCCCACTTGCGTTATATATTTGTAGTTTTAACAAGTCATTTCAACAACAGGTTTTATTGAATACACATGCAGGTGGTGTTTGTATCAACGACGCTGCTTTCCATGTTGCCGTTGACGACTTACCTTTTGGTGGCATTGGCGCTTCAGGCATGGGTCAATATCACGGCGATGAAGGTTTTAAAACCTTTTCACATGGAAAGGCCGTTTTATCACGCGGAAGAATTAGCTTAGGCTCATTACTATTCCCGCCGTTTGGTAATAAAATTCATCAAATTTTATTTAAATTTTTCATTCGTTAATTGACTTAATGAGTAATAAATTATTTACTCAGTGCTAAGTTTTAACTTACTTTGCTTGTTCAACTTACTTTCAATCTAAAATGCAGATAGTTGCTAAAGGAAATGACATGACTAAACCTTGGATGAAAAATTATCCAGAAAACGTAGCGCACGAAGTCGATTTAACTCGCTACAATTCTTTAATAGATTTATTTCATAAAACAACCACTAAGTATAATCAGAACGTTGCCTTTAGTAACTTTGGTGCTGAGCTTACCTACAAGCAAGTCGACGAACTATCACGTAATTTTGCTGCTTATTTACAAAATAAATTGGGTGTTGCTAAAGGTGAGCGTGTCGCGCTAATGTGCCCGAATACCTTATGTTTTCCAATCGCTATGTGGGGCATATTACGCGTCGGTGCGGTCCAAGTTAACGTAAACCCTTTGTACACCGCTAGAGAATTAACCCACCAACTTAACGACGCTCAAGTTGAGACTATTATTATATTTTCTCAATCAGGTAAAATGCTAGCTGACGTACTTGATAAAACCCATATTAAAAACATTATAACGGTAGATTTAGACGACTTAGTGGGTAAAGGCTTGCTTTGTCCACCTATCGACGAGCGTTTAACAAATATCACGAAGTTCACTGACGCTTTAACACAAGGTGAACAACTTGAATTAACAGAGCCAGCCCTAAGCCATAATGACTTATTGTTTCTACAATACACCGGTGGTACAACAGGTTTATCAAAAGGGGCAATGTTGAGTCACGGCAATTTAATTGCCAACATTTTGCAATACCAAGAGTTTACTAAAAATCATATCGACTATGGTAATGACATTGTTATTACGGCAATTCCGATGTATCACATCTTCGCATTGATGGCGAACACGCTAGCATACTTCTGTTTTGGCGCTAAAAATGTATTAGTGACTAACCCTCGCGATATGGAAAGCTTTGTTGAAGTTTGGAAAAACACGCGCGCAACAACATTCACAGGGGTAAATACCTTATTTAACGGTTTATTACATACCCCAGGATTTGATCAAGTTGACTTTTCAGCGCTGAAAGTATGCGTAGGTGGTGGTGCAGCAGTGCAACAAGCTGTAGCAGATAAATGGCAAGAAGTTACTGGTGCTAGATTATATGAAGGCTATGGTTTATCAGAAACATCACCGGTTTTAACCTTAAATTTTGGTAATAGTGATCAAAGCGAATATATTTCAGGTATTGGTGTTCCTCTGCCCAATACTGATATTTCAATTCGAGATGACTACGGTAATATAGTCGCCGATGGCGAGTCTGGTGAATTGTGTGCAAAAGGTCCACAAGTAATGCAAGGTTACTGGAATAATGCTTCAGCAACTGATGAATGTATGACATCTGATGGCTATTTTAAAACTGGCGATGTAGCTTTACTAGACGATGACGGTTTCTTCCATATTGTAGATCGTAAAAAAGACATGATTAATGTTTCTGGTTTTAATGTTTACCCTAATGAAATTGAAGCAGAAGTTGCCAAAATGCCTGGGGTATTAGAATCAGCTTGTATAGGTGTGCCTGACGATAGAACAGGCGAAGCTGTTAAGCTTTTTGTAGTGAAGGCAGATCAAAGTATTACTGAACAAGATATTATTGATTATTGTCGTACTGGGCTTACCGCTTATAAAATACCAAAACATGTAATATTTATTGATGAAATACCCAAGTCTACTGTCGGAAAATTATTACGAAGAGAATTAAGATAAAGTGTATTTATATTAAAAGCTTACCTGTAGCACTTGTTTTTTTTACGGGATGAATTTTTTTCACCTGTTAAATGAATTTATCTCGTTTGCCGCTGGAAATAAATAACTCTAAGATGAACTTGTTTTTGGATCTTCCCCGATTCGACACAATGTTTTTACATAGTTAATTTGTTTCATTTCAAGGACATCTTTTGATGTCCTTTTTTTTTATCAAACTTAACTAAAACTATTCAATAACTATTAACGTTGAATTAATCAACAGAGATAAAAATCTATAGACAACAAAGCCTGTTACTCTTGCAGTGACACTTGCTTCTTAAATCGACGTAACGCTAAAGCGATAATGCCTAATGCAAAAATAGTTAGTGTGGTGGGCTCAGGTACTGTGGTTGTTCTATACATTAACCAGCCAATAGATTCATCACTCGTAGTTGCATATGTATCCGTTAGCGCGATATTGCCAAAAGTATTATATTTTTCATTTTTAGTGCCTAATTCTAGGTTTAAAACGCCAGCACTGCCATCGGTAATTAAATCATCATAAAACCATGCTGCATCGACACTGCTTGTGCCACGGGTAAATGAATCACCTAGCAGCGCAGTGTATTGTGCACTTGAGAAGGTACCGCTATCTCCACAAGAAAGAAAAGTTGTGTCGTTATCAGCGCACTCATGATTTGTGCGATTTAATAATGCGTCTATAAACAAATTAGCTTCTTTCACGCCCGCTATCGTCCAACCTAAAGCGGAACTTTTGACTAAAGTATCAGCGTAGGTAAGATCGGCAAATTGGTCCCATCTCAACCACTCAAGGCTATTAAGCGTATCGGTAATTACGATAGTAGAGCCATCATTATTACTGGTTAGCGCGCCAATAGTGATCAAGCCAGCCTGTGCCGAGCTAACGAAACAACTTAAAGACAACACTGAACCAATGAGTAAACGATTGATAGATTTAAATTTCATCGGATTATACCTTTTGTTTATTTGCCTATAACTTGGGCAGTTAATTGTTAAGCCAATCGGATTAAATAATGCTTAATCTTTATTAAAATATTTTTAACGTTATTGCTGTTAATAAAAAGCCCACCTAATACAAAATGGTGGGCTTTGCTTCCAGAAATTTACATCGCTTAATAGTTATTAAAGAATCGCGTTGCTGCTACTGCATAATCCGCACGAGTTACACCATTGTTACCGTTAAAGTTAGCAATAATAGTTGGCTCTAAATCATAAGGACCTTGTTGAATATCAAAGTGCGCATTTAATATCCCTAAATCTAATGCCAGTTGTACATAACCTTTAAATTCAGCAGGAATTTGCGCTTGATCCGCTAGTACTACGCGTTGGTCTTGAAAAATTGCGGTTATATCACCACTAAAGCTTTCTGCCAAAGGTTGTAATGCCAATGATTGCACCAAAGAGTAAGCTACCTGAGTACGATCAACCGCCTGTTCAGGATTAAAACTACTTGCAGTACCTGTTAAAACCGGCGCTTGATTTTGTGCGGTATTACGTAAAGCTGCACCTTGTGAGTTTACCGCATTAATTGCTGCGCTATATTTTCCGCTAACATCATTAAAAGCAATTGTCGTTGCTAGGTTAGATTGACGAATGCCTGCACCTAAGGTTAAAAAGTCAGCTAGGTCTTGACGTGACAACGTTTCGTCAGGTTCAAACCCGTTGGCATTGGCATCAACTAACTCTTCACTTACTGCATATTCAATAAATGATTTTGCTGGATGGTTTTCCACATCACCAAGACCGGTATAACCGTCAGTTTTAATAATTTTAATTGATACTGCAATATCACCTGGTACAGCGTAGCCATTAGTAACACCCGCTGGGTCAAGCGCCACTCCAGAAATACCACCAATACCATTTGCTTTCAATATCCAGTCACCGGCCTCAGCGGGAGCCGTTACTGCAATATTTTGTCCTAAAACAGGTAAAGCAATACTAGAACCGTAACGCTTACCACTTGGGCTAGTTAATGATAAGCCAACCGTATTATCATCAATGTTTGCACGTACCATTACCATAGAAGCATCAGCTTTCACCGGTATAACAGTTCCTTCGCTTTCGCCTACAGGACTAAAAGTAACAGTATCAGCGTACTCTGCTTGAACCGACGTTAGTGCTTTAGCATTAAAGTCTCGCTCAACTTTTGTTGTACTACCAAAATTTAAGCTTTCATCTACAACAGATTTTACTGCAGCATATGCGTTCACATAACCTGCACCGGCTTCCCACGTTTCACGACCCGGCATATTAGTTGCGGTTTCTTGTAAAATCGCTTTTACTGCACGCCATGATAGGTTTGGGTTAGCTTCTAGCATCAAGGCAACAATACCAGCAACATGTGGTGCCGACATAGACGTGCCGCTCATAGATGTGTAGTAAGGTACATGGTTTGGCGCCATTACTTCACTGTCATCGCTAATACTTAAAGCACTTAAGCTTGATAATGATGCACGTGTAGAAATAATATCAACACCAGGTCCTGTGATTGTTGGACGATCTTCCCAATGAAAAATTTCATTGCCAACCATCACTTCGCCACCTTTGCCTTTAACACCACGTGAACTAAAGTCAGCCAACTTTCCTTCTTTATCGCCTGCTGCAACAGTAATAACCCATGGTGCTTTTTTAAAGTTACCGGTAATAGTCGCTTCACCACTACCAGAATTACCCGCAGAGAAAACTACAATAACACCGTTATCTGATAAAGTTTTAGTGGCAACGTTGGTTGGGTGATCCGGATTAAAATCAGTTCCTGTATCACTAGTACTGCCAAAAGAATTTGAGATAACACGAATGTTATAATCATATTGATGGGTTAATGCATAATCAAAACCACCAATCGTGTCTAAAATGAATAGACCTGCACCTGAGCCGTAACCGATAATTTTTGCGCCAGGAGCTACACCTTGGTATTTACCTATCGACATTGCACCATTACCACCAATAATACCGGCAACATGTGAACCATGGCCGCCAGCAATATCGGTGTTGGCTGTATCTTCTTGATATGTGATCGGTAGAATATCTGATAATGAATGTAAGTTAGTTTGCGCCAATACGTTTTGTACAACGTGATTTGGGTATTTAATATCGCTGTGTGTACCGTCAACGCCTGAGTCGTTAACAACAACACCGATACCGCGACCAGAAAATGGAGTACCTTGGCTTCTCATTGTTGAATCAGCACGTAAACGGTCGACGCCGGTAATTTGTGTCGCGCCATCATTCTCTAATGAAAGTGGCGCGTTATACCAAACAGAACGCACTTTATTTGAAGTATATATTTGTTCGATTTGCGCTTTTGTTGCGGTAATACCAACAATTGGTAATTGCTTAAAGCTAACACCGCCAATGACACCAGCAGATTCAATAATATTTAAACGTTCAGTATTTATTGCACCCTCACCTTCAAATGTCACAATAACTTCGAAGACATCATGAACAGCGGCTGTTGACATCAAGCCTTGTAATTCAGGTCCGAAAGATTTAGCAGAGAGACTAGAAGACAGTATGCCAGCCCCCATTAGGCCAGCGATTAGCAATTTATTTTTTAGTTTAGTTTTAAGCATTGGGAGTAACCTAAGTAGTTTCGACACAACTAGCATGCCAAACGACAAGGTATTAAAGAATCAGGATAAACCCCTAGAAGGAATAGGGTAAAACACCTGATGGATAAAGATTTAATTAATGCAGTAAAAATTAACTATAATTTTGTTATTGAAATTACATTAATAGATGGTGTTTAGCGGCATAGCGCACTAGCTCTGCGGCATTAGCAACATCAAGTTTATCGAGTACTTTTCCACGATGGTTTTCCGCGGTTTTGACACTAATATCTAAAGAACGAGCGATTTCTTTCGTAGTTTTACCTTCAATGATCAAGTGAAACACTTCACGTTCACGATTAGTTAGATTTTTATAAGGGTCTTGCCAACTTTCTGCTGGTTTATTGTATTGAGTAGCTAAAACGCTAGCGGCATACTGGCTGAAATAGGTTTTTCCTTCAGCCAACGCTTTTACCGCATCAATTAATTCATCACTCGCACTATCTTTTAATAGATAACCTGAAGCCCCTGCTCTAACCATATGTATCACATACTCTTGCTCTTCATGCATAGTAAGCACTAACACTTTAGCTTCAGGTAATTGTTCATGTAAGCGTTTAACGGCTTCCATGCCATTCATCTCAGGCATACTGATATCAATAACAATAACCGTTGGCTTTAATTCCAGTGCTTTTTTAATCGCTTCCACGCCATCTGCAGCCTCAGCTACCACACGAATTTTTTCATCTTTGCTTAATAAGCTCACCAGACCGTGGCGTAAAATAGTGTGGTCATCGGCAATAAGTACGCTGATCATGACATTTCTCTTCCTGTCACTAAAACCTTGATTTCGCAACCTTGGTTAGGTGATGAATTAATGGTTAACTGGCCACCAAAAGCACTGACCCTATCTCGCATAGCGCCCAAGCCGAAGCCATCTGGGTTATCTTCTGTACCAAGAGGCATACCAACACCATCATCTGCTATTTTGATCATTAACAGTTTACTTGTTGCTATTACATTTAAGGTAATAGTTTTAGCTTGAGCATGTTTAATCGCATTAGTTAGAGCTTCTTGTATGACACGAAAAGCTAAGGTTTGCGTATCGCTATCTATCTCGGTATTTATCTGATGATGAAATTCAATTTCTGCCTCTTCTGGCTCACCCATTATTCTCACTAACCATTCTAAAGCGGGGATAAGGCCAAGATCGTCTAAAATTCTTGGTCGCATTAGACGAGAAATAACCCGAGTATCAGACAAGGCTTGGCGCGCTAAATCAATACTTTCACTTAATGCTATTGCTGGATCGCCCTTTTGTACTTGTTGTAATTGATTGATCAAAGCGGTTAGAAGTTGCCCTACACCATCGTGTAATTCTCGGGCAATATGTTTACGTTCATCTTCTTGTACTCGCCATACACGCTTAGCTAAGCCGCGCATTTGCTCGTTACCAATATATAATTGCTGGGATATTTGCTTTTGCTTTTCATTAAGTTGTGCAACCAACTTAGTCATATCCATATTATTGCTCATAACGCAGTAATTCCTGTAGCGAGTCATTTAATTGAAAGTAATCTTGTTTTTTCAAGAAGTTTGACGACATTTCAGTAGGTAAATTAGTCATTAAATTTTTAAGTTTTTTACTGACAGTCTCGTGATATTTTTCTGGATCTTGCTGCTCTGCGATCGCTAATTGAGCCCGTAAACGATCAAATTGAAAGCTTCGCCAATAATCGCCCATTTTTCTTAATAAAAGGTCTGCTTCGCGTAAAGTACTTTTTAAATCAGTCCACGACTGTGAATAATATTGTTGCACAGCCAATAGCTCTAAATACTCGATATACTGATACTGATAGAGTCCAAAATCTATTTCAGCCAATAGCGTCAAACTAGCACTAATATCTTGATTTCCTGCACGTAAAATTTCTCTCGCTTGCTGTATTAACTGGCGGATATAAATAGTTTGGTGTGCGTGATCAGTAACAACGTCCTTAGCAGTAAACGACGTGCTTGTGACATTATTTTGGTTCTGACTAATTAAAAAATGGTAAGTCGTTTTGTATTCTTTATTGCCATAAGTTGAGACAATCGTGCTAATTTTCGCTAGATGTTCTTCAGCTTGTTTAATATCACCTAATTGCAGAGACCAATCAGCCAACCAAAGCCCGAGTTGCGCTGTAGCTCTAACATCATGCAATTTTTCTGCTTCCGAATAAAGCGCTGTCAACTCGATAATACTCGATTGAAAGTTACCTTGTAAAAATGCCAGTTTAGTGAGGTAACTGTGCGATACCAGCGATTCTTCCGTACTACTCAGTTGATTCGCGTCTGCTAATGTATTGTTAAAAAGATGATAGGCATTACGCCAATTACCTTTTGCTAATTCCAACTGACCTAAGTTTTGTCTGACATGAATAATGCCAATTGGAAATTGGATTTGCTGATATAACTGCTCTGATTGACGCCAGTAAACCAATGCATTCTCAGGATCAAGCAACATAAAGCAGCTATACCCTATATTGTTCATACTCTCTGCTTGCAGCATTAAGTTACCTAAATCAATACGAATATTTAAGGCTTGGCGATAGTTTTCTAACGCAATTTGGTACAAGGCTTGTTCTTCCGCCAAATTGCCAAGTTCATTGTAGGTATTGGCAAGCCCTTTTTGATCGTTTAGCTGCGGATAAATACCTAAACTTTCTTTTAAATACTGCTCAGCTTTTTGATACTCGCCAATTGCTAGATGCATAGCTGCGAGGTTTGTCATCGTAGTAGCAGTGCCAGCCAAATCTCCGGTCACTTTTCTAATTGCTAACGCTTCTTGGTAATAATCAAAAGCTAGTTTCGTTTCACCTAGCTGCTCATACACCACACCAAAAGCATTTAGTGCTTCACCTTCTTTATACTGATTTTTAAGTTTCTTTGCAGTGACTAATGCTTTAACAAAGTATTCATTCAGTGCTTTTTCAAAATCTCCTTGTAAAAAGGCGGCTCTGCCTAACATAAACCAAGCTTTGGGATGATTAGCATCAATGTTTACGACGTCCAGTAATAGCGATTCCATTTTTTTATGCTGTTCAATTAAAAAATAAAACTCCGCCAACATCATTTTAAGTTCAGTGTTATAAGGAAAGGCATTCACTAAGGCTAAGTAGTCAGTTTGTGCTTGCTCACCTTTGCCTGCTAAATCATTCAATCGGGCACTAGCAAGTTTCGCAGTATATGAATTAACTGTACTAAACTCTGCTGCCTTACCGTAAGCTTGCTCTGCTTCTAAAATTAAGTTTTGGGCAAGATTCAGCTCACCTTGTTGCAACCAAGTTTGCGCAGACTCTGGGTTATCATTAAGTATTGGGGTAAGCGCTAGTTGTGCATTCTCAAAATCCCCTTGTGCGATAAAAGCTTTAATAGCAAATAAATCAAGCAGTGGATTAGGCTCATATGACAAGGTCTGCGTGGCACTCGCTTCTAAAGCTAAGCGTTTTATAAAGTTATCAACAAAGTTAACCGAAGTACTTTGCCAATTTTTTTCGTCAAACCCTTGGCGCAGTATAGTTTCATGATGGGTTTTAAAGCCATAAACAAAGATTAGTTCAAACTGTATATCCTTCGCTTGGGTACCAGCAACAATAATTTGTGGACTAATCAATAAATCAATTTGTAGTAGATCAGTAATTAGCTCAATTTTATTGTCATCTAACGGTAATTTTATACCTAGTTGCGCTAATAATTGCTTCAGCCTCGATTGCTCTATTACCCGTAAATTTGAAATCTCGCTTAATTGATAATTTAAATAATTGGCAAATGTTTGATCAAACTCTTCATCTTTGGTCAACGTTGGCAAGATAGCTACAGCGTAGTGATTTTTGGCACTCGACTTGATTACTTTTGGTAAATTATAAAACCAAATTGTAATAAAAACCCCAACCAGAAAAAATGCAAAAACACCATAAAACACTGAGGTTTTACTTAATGTTTTTTTGTCCGTTGTTAATGCTATGTATTGCTGCTCAGCCAGTGCGATATTTACTGGGCGTGATGCACTATGAGCTGAAATTAACGATAACAACCAGGATTTTAGAGTATTAAGTTCCGCATGCTTTGGGTTAAATTTAGCTTTATTGAGTAACTTGCTTTCTATTAGCTCATCTATTGAATCACCATTAAACGGTAAGCAATGGCAACAGAGTTGGAATATAACAATACCAGCAGCATATAAATCTGTACTGGTATTAATTTTACCTGACTGTAGATATTCAGGTGGCGCATAGTGCGGCGTGCCCATCACACTGGTCGCAACACTTTCTTTATTCAACACCGAAAGGCCAAAGTCAGCGATATAGAGCCGACCCGACGTGTCTATCATAATATTTTCGGGCTTAATATCTTTATGCGTTACGCCCGCTTGCTGCGCAAAAGCTAGACCACTCAGTAATTGTTCAATAAAACTTTGAATTTGCTTGATAGACAAAGATTGACTAGTAATAATTTTTTCTAAGCTCCCCCCTTCTATCCAATCCATGGTTAAGAAGTGTAAATCTTGATGCTGATAATATTCATGGACACGAATAATATTGGGATGACTAAGTTGACGAACTAATAATAGTTCATTTTTAAAATCAGCTAAATTTTTTGTATTTTGGCTAAGGGATTTATCAAGTACTTTGATGGCAATAACGGCATCGAGTTGCTGGTCATACGCGCTATAAACACAGCCATAACGACCTCTACCTTGTAGGCTTTTAATCACAAAACGACCAACAAGACATTCACCAATTGCCAGTGAATTGTCAGGTTGAATTATTTGCGTTGTCTGTTGTGATACTTCAACAGGCTTAATTAATTTTGGCTTTTCAGGAGTGCTCATACAGCCTATTTATTAATAAAATTTAATGACACAAATTAAGCAAACTAGCGTCTTTTATACCTGATATCCGTATTGAGTCACCTTCGAGAATTTGTTGCAACGAATCAATCGATTGTTGCAGTAATATTGCTTGAACTGATGCTTGAATTTGCTGACTCATGGTGCTTAAAATTTCGATATCTAATTCAGTGAGTACTTTATCAGATATTTTACTGTCAGTGTAAACAACACCAACAACTTTATCTTCATAGAACAAAGGGATACAGGCTAATGCGGATATTTTTTTGGTTTCTATGCTCTTACGTGAACTTAACAGTTCATGGCGAGTAACATCCATGGCAATTACCGCTTGCCCAGATTCAAAGCAGCGAGTAATAGCGCCGACACTGCCTTCGAAATTAGCTAATTTAAAATCAGCTAATTGCATGCCATGAGCAATGCTAACACTTAAGGTTTGCAGAGTATCACCTAATAAAATAATGCCACGCTGTGTACCCGTTAACATAATGATATTTTGTAATTGTGCTGATAAATTGTCTTGTAAGTGTTCTGTTAATGAGGTTGATGTTGGTGATTGGCTATTGGATAAACGCCATTGATTATGTGTAATAATAGCATCAAGCTGTTCAGATGATTTCGTTTCAAATAAGCAGTCTAATTCACCAATCGAAATTAATGCATCAGTATTTAAAGTGGACTGAGTAATGGCAATACCATTGACTTTAGTACCATTGCGACTGCGTTCATCATTAAGTTGCCAAATTTTATTTGTATGGGCAACTTTAGCATGTTGGCGAGAAACCGTAGGATGATCTAATAAAAGTTCACATTCATTTGAGCGCCCTAAACGGTAACCACTGTCTTCGTAAAGAAAACTTTCTACTGCTGGTTGGTTAGGATAACAAACGGTAATTCTAGCTGGCATAATAACACCTTCAACATAAAAAAATGGCTGCGTTACTTAATTAAACGCAAACTAAATCGCAAGGTTTTTGAGAATGCCATCAACTCACCGGCAATATTACGAATATCACGGCTTGAACGCCATACATCTGGAATATTAATACCACGGTTGTCGTTAATACGACGATTAAACTCATTAAGTTTATTACTTGCAGTGTTGTAATCTTGTGTAGATATCAACTGGCTAATATCGTTAACATCTTGTAATAATTCGGAATAAACCGCCGCATTTATTTGCGGAGAAAATTCATTTAGCGCAGTTTGTAAATCATTAAATTTTTGTTGAACAACTACTAGAGGTGCACGTAAATCAGCCACAATTATAAATTGAGAAAATTTTCCTGTTGAACCACGAGTACGCAAGCTTCCAGAGCCTAAGGTCTCCGTAATATCTTTAAAATCCCCGTTTAATGGTGCTTTAAAGAAGCGAAAAGGTGTGCCAGCTGTATATTCTAGGTTATGTGTATGTAAATCTATTGACGCAACACCCGAGAACGAAAAACCGGTATTCGCTGAAGGTTCAATGGTGATCATCATTGGGAAGGCCGCTGCAGGGGAAATATTTAGCCCACTAGGTAAGCGGTCAAGAATGTCTAATGAGGTAACATCGATTAATTCTGCACTTAACCCTAAACTATCTTTAGTTAGGCCAACTGCATTTTCAAATTGTAAGGTAAGGTCTGCTGAAATATCACCGGGTAAATGAACAATAACTTCTACTTTATTACCCTTCACGTCGACCGATAATGATTGGGAAGCGAAAGATAAGGTACTAAAAAAAATGGCAATTGTGGCCATAAATTTAATCGTTATATTTTTGTTGTTCAACATCTTTTTTCCTCTAGATACGAATCTGCTAGTTAACTCAGATTGTTTTATGACTCTATTAACAGAAACTACGTTGAATTTACTAAATTAGCAAGCATTTAGTAGCGAGAAAACCAACCTACAATCAGGCTGGTTTTCTCTTCATAAAGCTAACAATTAACGTAAGTAGCTATCATATGCTCGACCAATAATAACGGCATAATCACCACGCTTAATGTTATTAGCTGGTTCAAAGTAAGCAACTACTGTTGGTGATAAGTCGTAAGGTCCTTGCTCAAGTGCAAAACGTACACCGATTAATGACATATCGATAGCAGCTTGTACATAACCTTTTAAGACAGGTGTTACAGAACTTGAGTCCATCACAGCAATGCGCTCACCGTTGTAATCAACCGTTATCTCACCAGAAAAGTTTAATGCTTGTGTTTCTAATCCTAGGCCTTGTACTAATGAGTAAGCTAATTCTTGTTTACTCACATTTTTTCGTGGAGCAAATTCACTACCATTAGATAACATAACTGGCCATTGGTTTTGTACTCTATCTTTTAGCGCAGAGCCAAGCGTTGTTACTGCATCAACAAAAGGAGCGTATTGACTGCTTACATCAGTAAATGCTGTTTTTTGTTCATTCAATAAATCACGTTGCTGTCTAATCGACATACCCATCACTAAAAATTTAGCTAAATCTCTACGCTTTAAGTAAGCATCAGGGCGATAAACACGGTCATTTTTGCTATCAACTAAACGCTCACTTACAGCAAACTCTATCGCTTTTTCAGCTGGATGACCGGCAATATCGTTCAAGCCTTCATAGCCACCAGAGGTCAGGATTGAAATTTCACCGCTAACATACTCAGGAATCCCTGGGCCATTGGATGCGCCTGTAGGGTCTGCTTGTACACCTGAAAGTGAGGTTATACCGAAGGCAGATAATTTCCACTCGCCAGCTTGTGCAGGAACAGAAACTCGCATGGTGCTGCTTAGTACTGGTGTGGTTAAGTTACCGAAATAAACGGTGCCATCAGGCGCTTCTAATTTAAGTTTAACTAGATTGGCAAGCGTTTCAGAAGAGGCACTGATCCAAGCAGCATCTTCAGCAACGTTAAATACATAAACATCAGGTTCGCCTACTGGTGTAAATAACACTTCAAATGCTTCAGGTGCAGTATCATCGATAATAATAGCATTAGCATTAAATTCGGTAAGGTTATTTACCGTAGCACTATTTTGCTCGTCATAACCTAATGCTCCAGCTACTGCGGCATAAGCATTTACATGGCCTGCACCCACTTCCCAAGATTCATAACCTGGCATGTTGGTGGCAGTTTCTTTAATAATTTGTTTGATTTGTAAAGGTGTTAAGTTCGGGTTTGCCTCTAGCATAAGAGCAATGATGCCAGCAACATGAGGTGTTGCCATTGAAGTACCAGAAATCATGGTATAGAAAGGTAAGTATTCATTCTCGATAACACCAACATCTGCCTCACCGCCATTAGAGGCGATGTTCGTTTTAGCACGGGTCGAAATAATGTCGACACCCGGAGCAACAATGGTTACTTCGTTTATATAAGTCCAAGATGAACCGTCAGGCATAGTAAAATCACCTGTTTCACCGCGTTTTCCGCGTGATGAAAAATCGATCAAGTCACCGGCTTTAGTACCTGCACCAACGGACATACCCCATGGAATTTGTGCATAAGGATTATGTGTGTCTTCGCCTGCACCACTATTACCAGCAGCAAATACTGAGATCATACCTAATTTGTGAGCTTTATAAGACGCTAATGAAATAGGACCTGCGGGTTCATATTTACCACTTGAGCCCCAAGAGTTACTCATCACACGAATAGGAGAATTAAAATCCCAAATATTGCTAATTGCATAGTCATAACCACCCAACGCATCTAAAATAGAAAGGCCAGCACCAGAGCCGTAACCAACTATATCGGCGCCGGTAGCAGCACCTTTGTATTTACCATCTGAGTGTGAACCCCAGCCACCAACTGTACCTGCAACATGCGTTCCGTGACCTACATTTAGGTCGGTATTGAGCTGGCCTTCAATCCACATACCATCAACACCCGTTAATGAAATAGCTTGCGCATGAGTAACCCCTTGTACGTTTTCAACCACTTTAGCGCCGTACTCTAAGTCATCTAGCGTTGCATCAATGCCTGAATCGTTAACAATAACCGTAACGCCCTTACCGGTAAATTTAATACCATTATTAGCGGAAAAACTGTCTGATTGTAGCTTTTCTACGCCCGTTATTTCACGTGCTTCTGCATTAAAATACTTAAGTGTACGGTTTGCAAAAACTGAACGCACACCTGGCATAGCAGCTAATTGATTAATTTGAGTAGGACTTGCCATCACACCAATAATAGGTAATGACTTAAATTGAACGCCTTGCGCTAAACCTATGTTTAATAAGTTTTGTAACTGCGATATGGTTAGTGCATCAAGCTGGTCATAAGACACTACTACCATTGCACTGTCAGTGGCTGTCATATTTTTTAATTGTTGTTCTAATTGAGAGCCAATAACTGCCGCAGCTGTTGCGTTTAGACTGATACCTGCGATTGACATGGTTAATGCCATATTTTTAATTAGTGTTTTCATCTTTTGTATTCACCCATCTCTGAAAGTATATTTTATGAACACCTTCATTTAACGCGATTTCAACATGGCTTACTATGAGGATCAGTCCCTAGTGAATACAGGGGAAAACCCCTAGAGCTAACTTATTTTGTCTAAATTATCCGTGAATAATAGAAATTGATTTTCATTTTAAAAAGTTAATAAAGTAAAAGATAAAATACCACTCACTTAACATTGCCTTTCATATAAATATACACGGCTAATGCATGAAATTAATTCAGCTGTTAAATGAATTTATCTCGTTTGCCGATAGTCAAAAATGCCCCTAAGATGAACTTGTTTTTGGATCTCCCCCGATTCTACAAAACGTACTTTACATAGTTAATTTTGTTTCATTTCAAGGACATCTTATGATGTCCTTTTTTTTACCCTTTGATTAATGACAATATTTTGGTGCAAGCACACTATTATGGTGCACTCAAAAGCATCATTTAGACTCACAAATACAATAAAACCCTTATATACAACAACTTAAGAATCGGCTTGAGTTTTGCAGTTAAGCTTTGTCTTCATAAATAAAATGTAAACTATGCCTATCCAAACTCCTATACGGGGCCTACGCTCATTTTGCGTAGCCTCAAAATGTTTAAGCTTTAAACATGCAGCATCACAATTATTTTTAACACCCTCAGCCGTTAGCCATCAAATAAAACAACTTGAAACACAATTAGGTATCGTTTTATTCAATCGAGGTACTCGAACTATCGAGCTTACCAGTGCAGGAAAGCAATTTTATCAATCGATTCAACCGATCATTACCCAATTAGAATCGACCATAACTGAATTCACCCAAAAGCAACAAAATCAAACTATTGTCATTAGTTTGCCTGAATTTTTTGCGAGTGAATTATTTATTCCTCGTCTCTCACAATGGTCTGAAAACAACCCTACGATTAATTTACAACTTGAAACAGTTAAATCAGGTAGTGAGCCATCACAGTCAGCAGATTTATCAATCGTACTTGCTAATGGCAAACCCAATGCGAAAATAGTCGAAGAGTTATTCCCTATTCGATATGCCCCTGCATGTAATAAAAGGCTGTATAAAAAATTAAAGAACACTGGCTTTGCCGCCTTAAAAACTACACCGTTAATTTTACATAGATCTCGCCCTTGGTCTTGGCACCAATGGGCTGATAAAAATAGCATTGATGATTTCGATCCTAAGCAGATCATTCAGTTTGATAGTATGTTTGGTGTTGCAAGAGCGGCACAACAAGGTATGGGCATAGCACTCGTGCCTTTGCCAATGAGTAAAGCTTGGTTCAGTGAACAACTATTGGTAAAATTATTTGACGAAGAATTAAATACCAATGATAAATATTATCTTATTCAACATGAAAATATGGATAACCATGCTGAATTAACGTTATTTGCAAAATGGGTAAAAGAAAGCTTTTCAATTTAGCATTTACGCCCATCACCCAATGTAGTGTCAATAAGGTTTGTTTTTTGTACAACCTTATTGACTCACTCATCATCCATGCACCCCTCCCTATTCATTACCTCAATTAATTTTGATTTTTTATCGAAACAATGAATTCAACTTGTAATTTTAAACTATTGAAGTACAAGTGAATTATATTCACTTGATGGATGTATTCTAATCGTTTGTCAGTAAGGGAACAGATCTTTATATTTATGCTGTATCAACTTGATACGCAACTAATATAGAGAAAGCACAATGAAAAAGACTATTTTAACAAACGCACTATTAGCCACTTTATTATTAAGCACTAGCCATTCAACTTTAGCCAGCGACTCGATATTTCAAGTTGCGATTGTTAAAGGTGCTATAGGCACTACAGACTTAGCACAAGGTAAAGTAGAGTCAGGAATAAAGAAGTTAACTGCTAGTGAAAAAAGCCAAGACTTTTATGCCAATAAAATGAATTTATGTGTGGCTTACTTGCAGTCAGATTTCACGCATAGCAATAAGTCAGAGTCAGCCTGTACTGAAGCTATTTCTAGCTTAGAGTCAGTAAAACGCCAAAGCAATAAAGTGCGCTATTTAACCGCATTAAACTACAGTAATCGTGGTGTAGCTCGATATAGAAAAAATCAATTAGATGCGGCATTAACCGACTTCGAACTTGCTGTTAAAATTGATAACAACGAAATTACAGTAAGTAACTTACGAAAAATTAAGCAACTTTTACCACTTGAGCAAGTTGAGTCTGCAACAGAGTTATCTGATTAATACTCACACTTCAAATACTAGGAGTTTTACATGATTGTTAATATAACAAGCACAATCAACGAAACCATAAACTTTTTAATTGAAATAAAACATATCTCAATTAGTCAGTGGGACGTTGAATAACACAAAGACATTATTCATTATGATAGCTTCTATACGTATCAGCAGTTTAATGAATAATGTCACCCTTTCATTAACAACGCAGCTAAGTAAAATTCACAATTGATAGCTTAGCTGACGTTGATAGCGCTAGAAAGACAGTAAAAACCTCACCTTGGCAAGACAAGTAAATAATATAAAGAGTAATTCATATCTCCGCCTAAAAAATCAAAGCTGACAAAGCATTGGGTATTCAACGCTTTTTGTGCATAATGAACACCCTTCAGGTTTATTTTCAAGTTTCTCAAGGCTCAACAAGTCCGCTATATGATAAAAGACATTTCTAATTTACAGGTAAAATTACAAACCTTAATTGCCGGCCAAAAAGGCTTTTATACTCAGGGAAAAGTCGCTGATTACATTCCTGCCTTGGCAGAAGTAAGTGCCAAAAAAATGGGGGTTTGTGTCACCACTATTGATGGAAAAACGGCGGGCGCAGGTGACTATCAAGAACCTTTTTCGATACAAAGTATCTCGAAGGTATTTGGTTTGGTGATGGCAATGAAACGTATTGGCGATGACTTATGGACACGCGTGAATATGGAGCCCTCAGGCCAGCCTTTTAATTCTATTATTCAATTAGAATGGGAAAAAGGTATTCCTAGAAATCCAGTAATAAACGCCGGCGCATTATTAGTTGCTGATGTTCTAACAAGCCATTTCTCTGCAAGTAAATTAGCATTTTTAAGTTTTATGCGAAAATTAGCACATGACGATACGGTATTTATCGACAATCATGTTTATCAATCTGAATTGGCGCATGGCAATAGAAACGCGGCATTGGCTTATTTGATGAAAAGCTTTGGTAATATTCAAGCTGAAATACCTGATTTATTAAGTCATTACTTTACCCAATGTTCGGTGGCCATGAGCTGTGAGCAACTAGCGACTAGCTTGCTTTTTCTAGCAAACAAAGGCGTTGATCCGTTAACTAATAAAGTTATTTGCAGCCCAAGAGATGCTCATCGTGTTAACGCTATATTATCAACCAGCGGTATGTACGATCAATCGGGTCAGTTTGCTTTCTCTATCGGTTTGCCAGCTAAAAGTGGTGTCGGTGGCGGGGTTATTGCCGTAGTACCTAACTATGGCGTTATTTGTACTTGGAGCCCGCCTTTAAACTCTTTTGGTAACTCGGTTATTGGCACAAACTTAGTGGCGAGTTTAGCCCAAGAGTTAGGTTTGTCTATTTACCATTAATTGGCGTATTTATATTGTTTAGCCATGATTCAATCACTAACTCAGCAAGTTTTTGTGAATAGTACTGGTAAGCCGTTGGATGATAGTTATCCGACAACTTATTCATAAAACCATGTAAAAATTCACTTTTATCTATAGTAACCGTTGGCTTTTCCTGCAACTGCAAAGCCAATTCCTCAACCGAAAAGTGTGATTCTTTGCTAGGAAAAATTAATCTCATGGGGATTTTAGGTGTTAATTGGGTCATATGCCGAATTTGACTACTATAAAAACAATAAGCACCGAAGCAATGCTCAATATTACTTTGAGAGCATAATTGCCAAACAGCACTCCCCCCAACACTAAAACCTATCAATATTTTAGGACCAGAAATAGCTGAAACTTGCTGTTCAAGCACATTTACATAACCGTCCAAGTTAACATGTTGAATAAAATACTGATAAGCCTCTTTTTCACAAAGAAATTTTCTCATGTCATGTTGATAAGGGCCAATTAGGTGATATTTTACATTGAGTGAGTGATTTTCGTCGAATAACCTTTCAATATTCGCGGTAACCTGTCGACATAAATGGTTAAATTCTTCGGTAACGCCAAAAATATCGGCGACAAAAATTATATTCAACACTCTCTCCAATAAGTTCTGGTATTAATTTAGGTAAATATTTACATGTTATTTTGCAATTTGAAAGCTCAAATGGGCTCAGCACTAGAAATAGCAGACGCTACCCGTTAGAATCTAATGCATAGAAATTTTAATCATCAGCTACGAGACGAATTCAGATGGGCAGAGCATACCAAAACCGTAAATTATCAATGGCTAAAACTGCAGGCCAAAAAACTAAAGTTTATTCAAAATACGGCAAAGAAATCTACGTATTAGCGAAAAATGGTGGTGTAGACCCCGATGGTAACCTTTCTTTGCGTCGCACTATTGAAAAAGCAAAAAAAGATCAAGTGCCTACTCACGTTATTGAAAAAGCATTAGAAAAAGCTACAGGTGTTGGCGGCGAAGATTATGTTGAATCACGCTACGAGGGCTTTGGTCCGGGCAATTGTATGGTAATTATTGATTGTTTAACCGATAACGGTAACCGAACTATTAAAGATGTTCGTCAATGTTTTACCAAAACTTATTCGAAAATTGGTTCATCAGGCACAGTTTCTCACATGTTTGATCATCAAGCTGTTTTCGCTTTTAAAGGTGAAGATGACGAAGTTATATTAGAAAATTTAATGATGGCAGATATCGACGTTACAGATGTCGAGCTTGAAGACGGCATTATTACTGTTTATGCACCGCATACTGAGTTTTTTAAACTAAAAACTGAGTTTGCAGAAAACATGGCTGATGTTGAACTTGAAGTAGAAGAAATTACCTGGGTACCTCAAACTTATACTGAAATTTCTGGTGAAGATGACTTAGCTAATTTCGAAAAATTCATCAACATGCTTGAAGATTGTGATGACGTACAAAATATTTATCACAATGCTGAGCTTCCAGAAGAATAAGCACAACATAAATAAATAAAATAAAGGCATCAACATGATGCCTTTTTTATATTCAGGATAAATGGTATTACAGCACCCTATTAAAGTTCTGTTTATTTCACATTAATTAAAAAGGCTAACCATGATTGATTTTCGTTCTGACACGGTAACAAGGCCCAGCAAAGCAATGCGTACTGCGATGGCAAACGCAGAAGTAGGTGATGATGTTTACGGTGATGATCCTACCGTTAATGAACTTGAATCTTGGGCGGCTAAGCGCCACGGTTTTGCCAGTGCCATGTTTTGCAGTTCAGGTACACAAGCAAATTTATTAGCCTTGATGGCACACTGTCAACGTGGTGATGAATATCTTTGTGGCCAACAGGCACATAACTATATGTTTGAAGGTGGTGGTGCGGCGGTTTTAGGCTCAATTCAGCCACAACCAATTGCTAATGAAAAAGACGGTACGCTATGTTTTAAAAAACTGGCGGCAGCAATAAAGCCTGATGATTCTCATTTTGCTCGCACCACATTACTGAGCATTGAAAATACCATTAATGGCAAAGTGCTACCTTTAGAATATATGGCCAAGGCACGCACATTTACGCAACAAAATAACTTAGCATTACATTTAGATGGTGCTCGCGTTTATAATGCTGCCACGGCATTAAATGTTGATATTACTGAAATTTGCCAACATGTAGATTCAATGTCGATATGTTTGTCAAAGGGACTTGGTGCTCCAATAGGGTCAATATTATTAGGCTCTGAAGCGTTAATAAAAAGTGCTAAACGCTGGCGGAAAGTAGTTGGTGGAGGTATGCGCCAAGCCGGTATTATCGCCGCAGCTGCTAAAATAGCACTACAACAAAATCCACAAAAGTTACAACAAGATCATGATAATGCAAAATATTTGGCTAACGCTTTAAATCAGCTACCTAATGTTTCAGTTAACCTTGAGCACGTGGAAACTAATATGGTTTTTGCAACCTTTGCTCAAGAAGTCGATATAACAGGCCTAGTGGCACAGCTTAAAATGGATGGTATATTACTAACCACTGGCAACCCAATGCGACTCGTTACACATCTAGATATTGATAAAGCAGATATAGATAATTTTATTGAGCAATTAACAAGTGCTTTAGCATAGATATTTCAGCTCAAAAAAGTCAATTTATTTTATTTGGTTTTGAGTGATAGAGTTTATATTAAAAAATGTCGGTGAAAGCTTCTGTTCAAAATTTTAGTGTTAGCTTTAATTTTTGCAATTTCACCGATATAACCTTATTTTGTCAGTTTCTCAATCATGGTATTTACGGCTGTTAAATGCTCAGGGTTGTTATGACACATACCCTGAAATACAGCGCACATATCAAGAAAATCGGGTAACTCTGTGCGTTGTGCCAATTTCATTAAACGCTTTGTTAACCTTAATGAGGCGACTGGCTTAGCGGCCATTTCATTGGCAAGTTGGTTCACTTTTTCGATGAGATTTTCTGGCTCGACAACCTCTAAAACAACACCTATTTCTTTGGCTTCTTGTGCATCAATAACACGTCCAGTAAAAGTTAGCTCTGCTGCTTTTTGATATCCAATTAAGCGTTGCATAAACCATGCACCACCATCACCTGGGATAATACCTAAATTAACAAAAGTTTCACCAAACTTGGCCTTGGTTGAGGCAATTCTGATATCGCACATATTGGCAATATCAAAGCCTGCGCCAATTGCAGGGCCGTTTACAGCTGCAATCACCGGAACTTCCAGTTTATGTAGTGCTAAAGGTATACGTTGAATACCTTCTCGATAACGTCTTTCTAGTGCTTGTACATCGCCAGCAAAATCGCCAGCGCGCTCAGCCATATCTTTTATATTGCCGCCCGAAGAAAAAGCAGAGCCTGTACCTGTGATGATCAGCACTGCTATGTCAGGGGTTTTATTAATCCACTCAACCGTGTTAACAATATCATCTGCTATTGCAGTGCCCGTTAATGCATTACGCACATCGTGACGATTAAAGGTCAAGGTAACTACTTTATTACTGAGTGTTAGTTTACAGTCGACCAACTTAGGGTGTGTATTCATTTTTACCTCACGATGCAGTTTTATAAATGGTTGTAGTACTATAATTTTTCAGACACTTTGACTTGCTGCCAAAACGTTTCGAGTTCATCTAGCGTGTGTTGCTCTATACTTTTATCGGCATTATTCACTTGTGCTTCAACACCATGAAAGCGCTTAGTAAATTTATTATTCGCTTGGCGCAATAACGCTTCTGGGTCTTGTTTAGCATGACGACATAAATTAACCACGGCAAACATTAAGTCACCTAACTCTTCCGCTAAAGCGTTATCATCTCGATGCAGTTCGGCTTTAACCTCTAAAACTTCTTCTTCTACTTTAGCAAAAACATCATCAATATTGTCCCAATCAAAACCGACATGTGCACAGCGTTTTTGAATTTTTGCTGCTTGTGATAACGCCGGTAAATTACGTGGAATATCAGCCAATATACTTAAATTAGTGTCTTTGTTTTTTTGCTGACGCTCTTTTGTTTTCTCATTTTCCCAATTGGCTTTAACTTCGACATCTGATTGAAAGTCACTGTTGGCAAAAACATGTGGGTGACGGCGAATTAACTTTTCACAAATAGCACTGACTACGCTGTCAAAATCAAAACGTTTTTCTTCCGCGCCAAGTTGGCTATAAAACACCACTTGAAACAATAAGTCACCCAGCTCTTTTTCCAACTCAGTAAATTCTTCTTGTTCAATGGCGTCAGCTACTTCGTATGCCTCTTCAAGCGTATGCGGAATAATAGAGGCGAAAGTTTGCTTTAAGTCCCAAGGACAACCCGTTTCAGGATTACGCAATTCAGACATGATCCAGCGCAGTTTTTCTATTGAAGGCTTATCGTTCAACATTATTTAATATCCTGATTATTTACCTAAAAGGTATGTACGTATTACTTTTTGTAATCAGCGTAGCATCCAACTTCATCATAATAAGCAACTATATTACATTCATTAGCGTTTACATATTGGCAATTCGTTATTGTGTATTTTTTGTACTAAGCTTGTGGAGTGATTAAACATGCAGTAGAAACATAAACTTTACAAAAGGAATATAAAGATGAATAAAGCTATCATTATTAGTTTAGCTTTTTTGTTAACTGTATTGTCGTTTATAGCTGATGCAGAAGAACAAAAACCTAAAAAGTTAGCAAACGTTGAATATCTATCTATCACGTATACCGATTTCAAACCCGGAAAAGCCGATAGAGCGATGGAAATTATCAAAGAACATTATTTTCCTGCATCTAAAACAGCTGGAACTCCAGTACCTTATATTGTCAGGCTACAAAGTGGCGAATGGGATATGGTTACAGCATGGACGTTAGAAGAGGGTTATTCATCCATGGAATGGGAAATATCTGCTGATGGAATCAAGTGGATGCAAGCTTTTAACAAACAAGAAGGTAAAGAAAAATCAAAAGAAATTAGAGATGAATTTAATAGTTTAATCCAAAGGAGCAATCACGTAATAGGTTATCATCCTATTGATATTAAATAATTAATTTACTGTAAGTTCATGCCCATCTTTACTTTTACATAAAGTTAGATGGGCGATATTAAGCCGTTCATTTATTTCATAGTTTAATAGTTTAATAGTTTAATAACTGACTATAAGCGTTTAACTTCAGTAACGTCGTCTAACTGATTCAATTTCGCTAATAATCGCATTAACGCTTCATTATTGGCCACTTCAACTTTAATTGTCATGCTCATACTTTGTTTGGCGTTATCAGTGTTACTTTCAATACCAATAATACTGACTCTTTCATTAGAAATAATCGTTGATATATCTCTCAATAAGCCTTGGCGATCACCACCAATAATATTAATGCTAACTTGATAACTTTTATTGCTGCTTCCGCCCCACTGCACTTCAACTTCACGCTCAGGTTGTTGGTTAAGCGAGTTGGCAAGTTGATCACAATCAACCCGATGCACTGAGATACCTCGACCTTGGGTGATAAAACCTAAAATTTCATCGCCTGGAACTGGCTGGCAGCATTTAGCCATGTGAGTTAACAAGTTACCGACACCTGACACAGTAATGCCATTGCTATCACCTGCTTGTGTATCTGTTTGTTGCGGTTGACGAATTAAGCTTTGTGGATCAATTTCCACTTCAGGTTTTGACTTTTCATCTTGCTGTTGTAAGCAATGAACCACTTGCAACAGGCGGGTATTTCCGGATCCTATCGCGGCAAATAGATCATCATTAGTAGTTAAATTAAAGCGCTCAGTTGCGACTGATAAATCTACTTTTGCTAATGATAAGTGTAATTTACCTAACGCTGTTTCTAACATTTCTTTACCTGCGGCGAGGTTTTTATCTCGGTCGAGTAAACGAAAAAAATGTTGTACTTTAGCGCGGGCTCTAGAAGTATGAAGATACTTTAAGCTTGGGTTTAGCCAATCACGACTTGGATTTAAAGACTTACTGCGAAGTATTTCGACTTTATCGCCAGTGCGTAAAGTGTGAGTAAAAGGCACTATGCGACCAAATACTTTGGCACCAATACAGCTATGACCAACATTAGAATGAATATAGTAAGCAAAATCTAATGGTGTTGAGCCACTGGGTAAATCGACTACGTCACCACTGGGAGTAAAAACATAAATACGGTCTTCGAACACTTGGCTACGTAATTCATCGAGTAACTCGCCACTTTCTGAGACATCTTCTTGCCACTGTAAAATTTTTCTTAACCAACTCACTTTTTCGTCAAAGCCTGAAGTTTTACCGCTAGCATTGCCTTCTTTGTAACGCCAATGAGCAGCAACACCTAACTCGGCATCATCATGCATTTGTTGGGTTCTAATTTGTATTTCTATAGCTTTGCCTTCAGGGCCAATTACTACGGTATGAATCGACTGGTAACCATTACTTTTCGGCGTAGCTACATAGTCATCAAACTCTTTTGATAAGTGATTCCAGCTAGTATGCACTAAACCTAATGCGCCATAGCAACCCTGTAGTTCATCAACAATAATGCGCACCGCTCTCACATCAAATAGCTGTTCAAAATCCAACGACTTTTGTTGCATTTTTTTCCAGATACTATAAATGTGTTTAGGTCGTCCATAAACACAACCTTTAATACCCGAAGATTTAAGCTGCTCAGAGATATTATTAACAAAGTCAGTCATGTACTGTTCTCTGTCGAGCCTCTTCTCATCAAGCTGTTTAGCTATTGTTTTATAGACTGTTGGGTGTAAATAGCGAAACGAGAGATCTTCTAATTCCCACTTTAACTGCCCAATACCCAAACGATTAGCTAAGGGTGCATAGATATTACTGGTTTCTTTCGCCGCTAGTACACGGGTTTCTTCGTCGCTATTTTTCACTAAACGTAAGTGACATAAGCGCTCTGCCAACTTAATAACAACAGCACGAACATCTTCAACCATAGTCAATAACATGCGGCGAACATTATCAATTTGGTTAGCGCTAACTTGGCTTGACTGTGATTGCTGTAAGGCTTTAATAGCCTCCATTTGGCTTACACCTTTGCAAAGCAAGTATATTTTTTTAGAAAAATTTTCTTGAATGTACTCAAGACTAATACAGTTGTATTCATACAAAGGACAAATAAAAGCGGCACAGAGTGAGTCTGTATCAAGGTTTAACGCCGAAAGTATTTCAACCATCTCTAAAGACTTAGTTTGACAGGGAGTCGTATCATCAAATAAACCGTTGACTTTCAAATACAACTTTTCTAATGCTGCTTTCTTGTCATTATCTAATTCAAGCGCATCAAGCCATTGTTCAAAACTAGCTTTTGACATGTGATGCGACTTACGTACAGAAACCATGGAACTCCCTACCTCTGATTCAATTTTTATACTTGCGTTATAAGCTAAACATTACCATAGTTTCAACATGCTTTGTTTGTGAAAACATATCCATTAAGGCAATTTTTTCAATTTTATAACCGTGTTCAATAAGTAATTTTGCATCACGTGCTAAAGAAGCAGGGTCGCAGCTAACATACAATATTTTATCGACTTTAAAAGTAAGTAACTGTACTAACGCCTGATAGGCTCCTGCACGAGCTGGGTCGAGTAAAACCTTAGTATATTTTTGTTTTACCCATAACTGGTTTTGCCAATCGCTATTTAAATCGGCTTGGTAAAATTGACAATTAGTTAGGTTGTTTTTCAAGGCATTTTCTTGCGCCTTTTCAACCATAGATTCAACTCCCTCAATACCAACAACGCTATTAACTTGTTGTGCTATCGGTAAACTAAAATTTCCTAAGCCACAAAATAAGTCTAACACCACATCGCTTTCATCAAGTGCTAACCAAGATTGAGCTTGCTCAACCATTTTTTGATTAACGAGATGATTTACTTGAATAAAGTCATTCACAGTAAAACCAATATTTATGGTATCTGTTAAAGCGTAGTTTAAAGCTTTATCTTCAAGTAATGGCAAAACGGCTTTACCGTCATCAAAGTATACTAACCAGCCATTTTTGAGAGCAAAGCTCTCCCAGTGTTTTTTGTCTGCCGTGGTAATGTTAACAAGTTGTCGAACGACCACTACCTTTTCATTGACTGAAATAACTTCAACATGACCTACAGCATTCTTACCTGACACTTTGGTTAAAACAGCTTTGAGCTCGACAAAAATATCAGCAAAAGCTTCAACCAATACTGCGCAAGACTTAATTTCGGTTAAATGGCTACTTTCGCGCTGGCGAAAACCAACAATAGGCTCTCCGCGTTTATTGTATTGCACACCTATTCTTGCTTTGCGGCGATAATGCCAAGGTTCGCTAACAATAGGAGGTTGCCAAGGTAAATTATCATTCAGTGTCTGACGTGAAAATAATTGCGTTATTTTGTCCTGTTTATATGCGAGCTGTTGCTGATAAATCATATGTTGCAAGTTACAGCCCCCACATTGAAAGTAATGACGGCATTTAACTTCAGCGCGATCTGCACTCGCGGCAATTACATTTAATAACTTCGCTTTAGAAAACTTACTTTTTTGCTCAAAAACTTTCACTTCAACCGTTTCATGAGGTAAAGCACCTTCAATAAAAATAGGTTTTTTATCATAAAAAGCAACGCCACAACCTTGATGATCTAAATGACTTACTTTCAAGGTTATGTGTGATTTAATATTTGTTTTTTTGGGGCTTGCTTTAAAAAAATTTGCCATAGCGATCTTAGTTTGCCATTAAAGAACAGCATAAATTAGCTTTTAGCTGTCATAGTGAACGATTATCTATTTGGTATTAGTCTCAATTGTGCCATTATAGCGTTATTAACTTAAAGATTTCACACTAAAGTTCAGCAAAAATATGCATAAAATAAGCCTGAAAGAGTGGGTGATTTTACTTACAGTCTTTCCGACGGTCATACTCAGTTTAATTATTGCTGGCTACTTGTCTTATAGTCGCTATAGCGAACTTGACCAGTTTATTTACCAACGTGCTACCAGCATTATTTCTCCACTTGCTATTAGCAGTGCTGAAGCATTAAGAGAGAAAAAAAGAGATAACCTAAGAACTTTAATAGGCTTTAGCCATCGTAGCCAATCTGACATTATCAAAAGCATTGCCATATTTACAAACGACAACCAAGTTTTTGTTACCAGTGCATATCACGGAGATACGCATACTTTGCGGGTTAAGCCAGGACAAGGTTTACCCAAACGAATACAGTATGACGACCACGATAATTATCTGATTTTTCGCGCCCCTATTATTGATGAGTTCACCACTCAAAACTTTGCCACTGCTTCCGACATGAATATTGTTGGTTACATCGCAATTCAAATTGACACCAGCACCATTAAATATGCACAGCAGCAATTGTTAATTACGGTGTTCTTTATTTTACTCGTAGGTTTTATTATAAGTACCCTGTTTGCATTAAAACTCGTTAACAGTGTTACCCGCCCGATTTCATCGATGGTTTTAGCCATAGACCGCATAAGAGAAGGTAAAATCGAAAGCCGTATCAGTGGTCAACTTGTGGGAGAGCTAAACTTTTTAAAAAATGGTGTTAATGCCATGGCTCAATCACTTGGTGATTATCAAGATGAAATGCAGCGTAGTATTGATCAAGCCACGATAGACTTGCGTGAAAGTTTAGAGCAGTTTGAGATTCAAAACGTCGAGTTAGATATTGCCAAACGCAAAGCTCAAGATGCCAACAAAGTTAAATCTGAATTTTTAGCTAATATGAGTCATGAATTACGTACCCCGCTTAATGGCGTAATCGGCTTTACGCGACAAGTATTAAAAACACCACTAAGCGATACACAGCGTGATCATTTGCAAACGATAGAACGTTCTGCGGCTAGTTTGCTCTCAATTATCAATGATATTTTAGATTTCTCTAAGCTTGATGCTGGCAAGATGATTATTGAAAACATTCCTTTTTCAATACGAGAGTCTGTTGAAGAAACACTGACCTTACTTGCGCCTAGTGCTCATAAAAAGAACATAGAATTATCGTTGCGTGTCAGTCCACAAATACCCGACTCGCTTATTGGCGACGCCATGCGAATAAAACAAGTCATGGTTAACTTAGCCAGTAACGCTATTAAATTTACTGACAAGGGCGCAGTTGATATCAACCTAGAAGGTAACGTTACTGATAACAACCTTTATAAGATCAGAGTAACAGTTCAAGATACCGGTATCGGTATTCCTGGCCCTCAACAAAACTCAATTTTTGAAGCGTTTGGTCAAGGTGATAAAAGTGTTACAAGAATTTATGGTGGTACTGGCTTAGGATTAGTTATATCACAGCGTTTAGTGTCAGAAATGCAAGGCAATATTGGTTTTGAAAGCATGGAGAGTGAGGGTTCTACCTTTTGGTTTACCTTCCAGTGTGAGCTAAACACTATACCAACTATGCAATTATCAGCACCTGAGAGCCTCATCGGTAAGTCAATATTATATTACGAGCCACATACAGCAAGTCGTTTAGCAACTACCGAAATATTAGCAAACTGGCACATGAAAACAAAATCGATTAGCCAACGAAGTGACTTGGAGGAAATACTAAAAGATAAAACAGCCCTCTCTTCATTTGACTTTGCATTAATAGGTCACGATGTTACCCCTGCGGCGCTTAATGAAGCGAAAAGCTTATTATTTGCACTTAAAGATATTATTCCATCAGTCCATTTAGCGATAAATAGTAATTCACCAAGCCTATATGAAGCCCTAGTTTCAAGTGGTGCTAAAACCTGTATTAGTAAGCCGATAACAGTTCAACGTTTAAGTAAAACATTGGTGCCTACAGCAATTATTCATGGTCATAATCTTATTGAAGTGTCGGAGCAAAAAGTACCGATCAAAGTACTCGCGGTAGATGATAACGAAGCCAACTTAAAGCTAATAAAAGAACTATTACTTGAACAAGTCAGTGATGTAACTACCGCTATTGATGGTGCTGAAGCTGTCGCCTTATGCCAAAATGAAAAGTTTGCTCTCATCTTCATGGATATACAAATGCCTGTACTTGATGGTATTTCCGCATTAGGCATTATTCGTCAGCAAACGCTTAATGAACAAACCCCAATAATAGCGGTTACTGCTCATGTATTTGGCGAAGAAAAAGATAAAATACTCAGCAATGGCTTTAACTCGTTTATCACCAAACCAATAGATGAAGCCATGTTGCATCATAGTATTTATGAGTATTGTGATTCAACCCTACTTGCTAATAGTCCAAAGCCGGTTATACCAACCTTTGAACCTATCTCCAGTGCTAGACCAAAAATTATCGACTGGAAACTCGCCTTACAAAGAGCAGGACAAAAACAAATACTAGCCAAAGACATGTTTGTTGGTTTGGTTAATAGCTTACCTGAAAGCAAGCTCAATATATCTGAAGCGCTTATATCTCAAGATATTGAACAATTGAAAGTGCTTATACATAAACTTAATGGCGCATGTTGTTATTCGGGTGTTCCTAGCTTAGGAAAAGTCACACATGAACTTGAAACAGAATTAAAACGAGGTATTGGCTTAGATGATTTACAGCCAGAATTTTTTGAATTTTTCGAACAAATAGATTTGGTTTTAGAGGATGCTGTAGATTTTATCAAAAAAATATAATGCTTATATCAATGATGAAAACATAAAAAAACAGTAAATAAGTTATCTAATTTTTATATCGGGAGAGGTATTAATATCACCATCTTCAGTAATAACAGCAACGCCAGAATTACACATTAGCACCGCTAAGCTGTGACCTTCATTATTACGAACAAAGCACAACTCATATCCAAATTTTCCAAGACTACTCGCTGAAAATTTTTGTGCTAAAGATAGCTTCGACCACCAAACTGATCGCTCAGGTGGTTCTTCACGTCTATCTACAATTGGGTACTTTTGCGTCTCCATTTTAACTCCTGAATTTACAGCACTGCTCAAAAAATTCAATCTGCGTAATTTAAGTATAGAACATTAATGATTGCTAAGACTAAATTTATTATCAAATAGAGTAAACACTTTGAAAAGTTGCTCTCTGGTCGGTATCTATTTTGATAACACAACAAAGGCAGTAGCATATTTAACTTCATCTGAAAGTGAAATATGCCAAGAGCTTGCCTTTAATTTATTGGCTAACGATAAGGCTTGTAAAGTAAGTTCAAGAGTCGGCTGACCTGATGCTAACGACACTATTTCAAAATGTTGAAACGATACGCCATTAGCGATGCCAGTCCCCAATGCTTTAGCCGCAGCCTCTTTACCTGCCCAGCGCTTAGCAAGAAACCGTTCAGGCTGTTTTAAGGTTAAATAATGCTGATACTCTTTGTCAGTTAAAATCCGCTTAGCTAAACGTTGTTGTGCATTACCAGACATTTTAGCGATGCGACGAATATCAACAATGTCAGTTCCAATCCCAACTACTGACAACTTAATAACCTCGACAGTAATACATTAAGACAAACCACGCGCTTCGAGCATTAATTTTTTCATATCTCGAATGGCTTTGTCTAAACCATCAATGACAGCTCGAGCAATAATGGCGTGACCTATATTAAGTTCAATAATTTCGGGTATCGCGGCAATAGGCTTAACATTAAAATAATTCAGGCCATGTCCAGCATTCACTTTTAAGCCTAAACCATGAGCGTACTCAATGCCTTCAACTAAACGCGCAAGCTCTAATTGCTGTTCTGCTTCAGTCGCGGCTTCTGCATATTGTCCTGTATGAATCTCAATATAAGTTGCCTTACTGAGCAGCGCTGCATCAATTTGATCTTTGTCTGCATCGATAAATAAACTCGTTTGAATACCTGCGGCGGCCAAACGTGCTACAGCAGCGTTTATTTTATCTTGTTGTCCAGCAACATCTAAGCCGCCTTCTGTGGTTAATTCTTCTCGCTTTTCTGGCACTAAGCAGCAAAAAACTGGTTTTACGTCACAGGCAATGTCCAGCATTTCATCTGTAACTGCCATTTCAAAATTCATACGAGTATGCAGGGTTTGCTTTAATACATAAATATCACGGTCTTGAATATGGCGACGGTCTTCACGTAAGTGTACTGTAATTCCATCGGCACCGGCATGTTCAGCAACTGAAGCCGCATAAACAGGATCAGGATAGTTAGTGCCACGCGCTTGTCGTAATGTGGCAATGTGGTCTACATTTACGCCTAATAAAATATCATTCATATTCAATCTCTTCTTATATTCTGGTTTATATTTGAGCATTTGAAATTGCTAAATGTTTCATGCCTATACTTTACATATTGTTAAGTTTTTTTACTAAATAATTTTCGACTATTTAAGGGCACACCGTTAAGTAAATGATTTATAACCTGTCGCATTAAACCTTTAAATGTACTTAGTATTTCAGGACTTGATAAGTCGTTTTGAGCAATAGCTAATAAGTGTAAACGATCATAACAAGGTTGTTTTAAAGCAGTGTAAGCTGGAATAAAACCTTCATCAGGCAAATAATAAAAGCCTTTAGCGCTATGTTCAAATACTAATGAGAAATCAAAAGAAACACCTAACTCTTCCATTAGCATCAATTCAAATTCTCGTAAACAAACTTCAATATTGCTTGATTGGGCTAGAGCCTGCAGGCTAGCTTTATACTGATGAAAAAGCTCATCACAAGCAATGCTTTCTCCGAGTAATTTAACCAATAACTCGTTAATATAAAATGCACTGAATAAGGCATTTTTTTTCAACAAATAAGACTTTCCTATTGGCTCTACACGAATTAAATTTTTAAGGTTATATTGCCCTTTTAAGGTTACATTAATTGGCAAAAATGGTTGTAGTAAAGCCTTACGACTAGATTTAGTTGAATGCCCCACATAACTCAGCGCCGCTAACTTACCATCGTGCTCGGTTAACAAATCAACTAATAGCTGGTTTTCTCGATAAGGGCGTGTATGAAGTACAAAAGCTGACTGGGTAATTTCTTGCATCTACATTCCAAGTTGGTTCAATGGTATCGAACTGAGCACTCAGTGAGAATTTTAAGGATGAAAACAAAAGTTGCTTAGTACCTGAATAAACCTAAGCAACTATTATTTGTTGATAATAACTCATGACAATGAAAACTATAGAAAGCCAAATTGTTTAAAAGCTATCCTGAGTAATCGTCACCGTAACCTAAACTTCTAAGAGCGCGTTCGTCATCTGCCCAACCTGATTTAACTTTGACCCAGGTTTCTAGAAAAACTTTACGTTCAAATAAATTTTCCATATCGCGTCTTGATTCTTGGCCTATTACTTTTAGCTTTTCGCCTTTGTTACCAATAACCATACGTTTTTGCGTTGTTCTTTCAACTAGAATTAACGCATTGATATGCAAAATACCTTTATCGTCAATCTTAAATTGTTCAATTTCAACCGTGGTTGAATAAGGTAGTTCATCACCGGTGAAACGGATCAGCTTTTCACGAACAATTTCTGAAGCCATAAAGCGGCTTGAACGATCGGTAATATAGTCTTCAGGAAACCAAAAGTCGCCTTCAGGTAATGCCTTGAAACAAATCTTCTTAATAGCATCAACATTCTCACCTTTACTGGCTGAAATAGGCACAATATCAGCAAAGTCATGCATGGCACCTAGTTTTTGTAGGTGAGGCAGTAAAGTGTCTCTGTCTTGAATATTATCAATTTTGTTGACCACTAATACACAAGGCGCACCACTGTTTTTAATTTTTGTTAGTACCATTTCATCATCAGAAGTCCAATGCGTACCTTCAACTAAAAACACTACGGTTTCAACTTCAGCTAAGGTAGAACTTGCCGCACGGTTCATCAAACGGTTAATGGCACGTTTTTCTTCTGAATGTAGACCTGGGGTATCAACTAAAACCGCTTGGTTATTACCTTCAGTTAATATACCTAATATACGATGACGTGTAGTTTGCGGCTTACGCGAAGTAATACTGACTTTTTGGCCAAGTAAAGTGTTAAGTAATGTCGATTTACCAACATTTGGGCGGCCAACAATGGCAATAAGACCGCAATAGGTTTGTTCTGTAGTCATGATTAAATTATCAACTTTATTGTCAAAAAAGCTACTTAGCTTTTTCGATTAATGTTAGCACCTTCAAAGCAGCTGATTGCTCAGCTTTACGTCGGCTAGTGCCTTTAGTAATCACTTCATTTTCAAGTACACTGGTTGTGCAGCGCACCGTAAATTGCTGATTGTGTGATTGCCCTGTGGTATTAATTACATCATATTGCGGCAAAGGAATTTTTCGTCCCTGCAAGTATTCTTGTAAACGTGTTTTTGGGTCTTTTTGTTCATTGCCGGGTTTTATATCGGCTAAGCGCTGTTCAAACCAACTAAGAATAAGTGCCTGACAAGTTGGTAAATCTGAATCTAAGTAAACAGCGCCTAAAATAGCTTCAATAGCATCTTCAAGTATAGAGTCTCGTCTATGACCACCACTTTTAAGTTCGCCTGGACCCAATATCAAGTATTGACCTAAATCGAATGCACGTCCAACTTCAGCTAAAGTGACTCCTTTTACTAAGCTTGAGCGCATACGTGTTAAATCGCCCTCTGCTTGCTTTGGAAACTTTTGAAACAAAGACTCCGCAATAACAAAACCTAAAATAGAGTCACCTAAGAACTCCAGTCGCTCATTATGAGCACCTTTAGCACTTCTGTGTGTTAACGCTTGTAATAGTAATTTTGGCTCTTTAAAACTGTAGCCAATTTTTTTTGATAGCCGCGCAATGGCGTCAGGAGTATGTAGCACAGTTATTCAATTCCACCAATTCGAGAAAAACGTACATTGGTTGGTATCCAACTTGGTAAAAAGCTATCAGCTGGGCGATCAAAATCAAAACTCATCCAAATAGCTACAGCTTCTCCAACTAAATTTTCCTCAGGAACAAAACCCCAAAAACGTCCATCTAAGCTATTATCACGATTATCACCCATTACAAAGTATTGACCTTTAGGTACAACAAATTCGTTATTTTGAGTGCCACTTTGTCTAAAGTAGTGCTGAACACGCGGTAAAATCTGCTCATTCACTAATAAGTCATGTGTTTTTTCACCCATGGTTGAGGTGTAGCGCGATAACGGCATACCTTGATCGTTATAATCGGTTTTGTTTTTAAATGTTTGCACTATTTGTTCAAAATCAGGACATTTATCATCTGTCGCTAAACAAGAAGGCCTGTCTCTTATACACATCTGACGCTGCCGACGAATAGAGAGGTGTAGAT
>OMOM01000145.1_pt1 | contig 48207 bp, 39 predicted proteins | sample 1646501 | NCBI WGS metagenome assembly OMOM01 (sample SAMN05416802, study PRJEB24817) | seawater metagenome | isolation source: Sea water | place: Canada:Atlantic | collected 2013-07
GTAATTAAAATAAAAATATTATTTTTGAAGAACGGGATTAGTGCTTTTCATAGGAGCCGATGTTTTGCGCATCCTGCATCCCGTCCATTTCTTGCACCTGCCATTCGGAAACAAAGTTGGTAGGAAATAAATCTCCCTGACGGTCCAAAACGGATTGTGGAACTTGTGATTCTGGTATGTAGCGAACATTATTATTAACATCTTGCGAATACGTGATTGTACTTATTAAAAAGCTTAATAGTAGTATAGTAATTTTTCTCATAGTCATATTTTTTTTAAATATGCTATAAGATACGGAGCTTAGGGGAAGAATAACAGGACTTTAGCGTTATCTTAACTTGGGAAACTCAGAGGGGTTTGCTTCGTGCATAATTTCATAAACCTTTTCATAAACATCTTCCACGGAAGGCTTGCTGAAATAATCACCATCAGTGCCATAGGGTGGACGGTGGTCTTTCGCCGAAAGCGTTTGGGGTTTGCTATCCATAAACTTATAACCACCCTGCACTTCCATTATGTGGTTCAAAATATAAGCTGAAGCACCTCCTGGCACATCCTCATCAATAACTAGTAGGCGATTGGTCTTTGCTACACTTTTTACCACGTCATGGTTGATATCTAAGGGAAGAAGGGACTGTACGTCAATAATTTCGGCATCTATACCAGCTTGCTGAAGCTCCTTGGCAGCTTCTTCTACTATACGCAATGTGCTTCCGTAGGAAACCAAAGTAATATCGGTTCCTTCCTTAATAGTTTCCACAACGCCGATAGGGGTTTTGAACTCGCCAAGATTGTTTGGCATTTTTTCCTTTAAACGGTACCCGTTCAAGCATTCAATAACTAATGCGGGTTCGTCTGTTTCCAATAACGTATTATAAAAACCCGCAGCTTTGGTCATATTGCGAGGTACTAGAACATACATTCCGCGTAATAAATGAATCAAACCTGCCATCTGCGAGCCACTGTGCCAAATACCTTCCAGCCTGTGGCCACGGGTACGGACTATTAAAGGGGCTTTTTGGGTGCCGTTTGTTCTGTAACGAACGGTTACCAAATCGTCACTCATGATTTGAAGACAATATAAAATGTAATCCAAATATTGAATCTCTGCAATTGGGCGGAGGCCACGCATTGCCATCCCAATTCCTTGGCCCAGAATGGTGGCTTCGCGAATTCCGGCATCGGCTACACGTAGCTTGCCATATTTTTCCTGCATTCCTTCGAGGCCTTGGTTTACATCGCCAATTTCGCCACTGTCTTCACCAAAGATTAATACCTCAGGATGTTTACTGAAAATGGCGTCAAAGTTATCACGGATAATTACCCTTCCATCCACTTCCTCGGCATCGTTTGCGTAAAAGGGAAGGACTTCTTTTATGGTCTTGGCATTTTCTTTTGCTTCACTGTAAAGGTGGGCGCTGTATTTAGGTTGAATGGTCTCGAAGTAATTCTCGATCCAATCCTGAAGTTGTTTCTTTTCGGAAGAATTTTCCTCCACTACATAGCGCAATGCTTTTCGTGCTGAAGCGAGGATATTTCTACGTAGAGGCTCTTTTTCAGATGCCAGTTCATTCTTTATTTTTACAATGAAATTTTTGTTTGCACTATTTTCGGCTAAATTCCCCAGTAATAAAACTGCCTCTTCCTGCTCTTTTTTTTGAGGAGCTACGAAAGCTTCCCAAGCAGCTTTCTTTCCGTCGCGCACCTTCTTTTTAATATCTTTTTCTATTTCAGCAAGTTGTTCTTCGGTTGCAATATCGCTTGCTATCATCCACTCACGCATTTTAAGATTGCAATCGTACTTTGCTTCCCATTCCAAGCGTTCCTTACTTTTGTAACGTTCGTGGGAGCCGCTGGTACTGTGGCCCTGTGGTTGAGTTAATTGCTGTACGTGAATTAAAACAGGAACGTGCTCTTCACGCGCAATTTTTGATGCACGGTTGTAAACCTCAATAAGTTCTGGGTAATCCCATCCTTTTACCCGGATAATTTCATAGCCATCTTCTTCTTCGGTGCGCTGGAATCCTTTTAATATTTCTGAAATGTTCTCTTTGGTAGTTTGGTATTTCGCGTGAACAGAGATTCCGTATTCATCGTCCCAAACGCTCATTACCATTGGAACTTGCAATACGCCCGCAGCATTAATGGTTTCCCAGAAAAGACCTTCACTGGTGCTGGCATTTCCTATAGTTCCCCAAGCAACTTCGTTACCATTGATTGAGAAATTGGTTTTGTTTTCAATGCCATTTACGTTCCTGAAAATTTTGGAAGCCTGTGCCAAGCCCAATAAACGGGGCATTTGTCCTGCTGTGGGAGAAATATCGGCACTGCTATTTTTTTGTTGGGTAAGGTTTTTCCAACTGCCGTCCTCGTTTAAACTGTGGGTTGCAAAGTGGCCGCCCATTTGTCTGCCGGCGCTCATGGGGTCAGCTTTTAAATCTGTGTGGGCGTAGAGCCCTGCAAAAAACTGCTCGATGGTAAGTTTGCCAATAGCCATCATAAAGGTTTGGTCGCGGTAGTAACCACTGCGCCAATCTCCATTTTGAAACGCCTTTGCCCAAGCTAGTTGCGGCACTTCCTTTCCGTCGCCAAAAATTCCAAACTTTGCTTTTCCGGTAAGTACTTCACGGCGCCCCAACAGACTACACTCACGGCTGGTTACAGCTATTTTGTAATCGTTTAAAACTGTTTCTTTGAAATCGTCAAAGGAAATCTCGCCGTTGGTCTTTGGGTCTGTCTGCATTTCAATGGATTTTAGTTTTGCAAAAATAGCGAAATTGAGGGTGTTTCGCAATGCTTAGTTATCCACAGCTGGTTTTTGGAGACCGATGGATTTTCAGTTTAATCTTTTTTTGAGGGAACTACGTTAATAATCAACAACCTAAGCAATAGAATAAATGGAAAACCGTGCAATAAAACATCAAACCAGTCGGCTCCCTGCATTCCTTCGGCACCGCCTGCAATCCATTTTATTTTGCCCCAAATGTGTGGTTCAGGTAGAAAAGGGGCAAGACCCAAAGTTAGACAGAGAAGTATAATGATGCGCCAGTTGTTTAGTAATTGCATTTTTATAGTCGTGGAGTTGTTGAAATAGTATATTATAAATTGGTTTAATCATTAGTACCACCTTCGTGTGAAAAGGCCCAGTAAGGTCTTCGGGCTTAAGGTAATAATGAATCTTACCTTTTCATCGTAATGTGGCAGATTTGGTTCAAAACCTAAGTTTGAGTAGATCGGGAAATAAACCTCAAAATAATCGGCTACCAAACTTACGCGGATTCCGCTGTCAAAAACAGCATTGACTCCACGGTCTTTGTTCCCAACAAGACCTACATCGCCATAGGCATAAATCCATTTCCAAATATTGGTGCTTGCATTCACGGTAGTTATCCAACTATTGGCATAGGCCGGTTCCAATTGAGATTTAAAACCGCCTTCGGCTATGATGAGCTGTTGACTGAAAAGTCCGGAGTCCTCACTTCTTCCGTAATAATTATAGTCAAAAAGATAATCATTTGGACGGTCCAGAGCAAAGCTGAAAAAATCTTCGTCTTCACGGGTATCATTAAACAGAAAAACTCCTGCATAGAAGCGAAGGTTCAATTGACGGTTGCTCAAAAAAAGCTTACGATATTCTAGATCTACGGAAAGTTTACTGAATTTTGAGGAAATCTCATAATCAGCAACGCCCCTAAAATAGTTGATAAGATTGGGGTTGGAATATACATACTGCATGTTGAAAACGCTGTAATTGGGCTCTTGGTCTGGGTCATTGGGGTTTTCATCTCTGTATACATTCACATTCCGAAGGTTGATGAATTGTTTTTCGTTGTCTCTTAAATCATCATTTCTGAAAGCGAAAGTGATGTAGGGTGTAAAGCGTTTGTAAAAAAGACCGCGATCATAGGAATAGTAGTTTCCGGAAAAACCATAGCGCATGGCATACAGATTTCCTTGGTCCATAGTTTGGGTATAGCTTATGGAAGCACTCCCCACAAGGGTTTTTGATCTAAAACCGAATTGTGGCTCCAAACTATAATGCACTGCCTTGGGCAATACTGTTTTATTGTATAGCCGCAATCCTGCCGAAATACCGTCGTAAAGATTATACTCAAAAATTGGCATAAAGAAAAACTGGGTATAATTTGGATCCTCCACATCTTGGAAAAGCCGGAATTGCAACGGTTTGTTTAAAAGGCCATTAACGGTTTTAAAATTGTTTCTTCTGTTGTATTCGGGAATTCTGCCTTCATAGTTGAGGGCTAATTTTCGAATGTTTTTTGCAGGAATGGTTACCGTGCTTATGCTGTCTACAGGTTTTGTCCAGGTTTTATAGACAATTTCATCTTTGTTAAGACCGTAAAGCGATATGGGCAATTCATTTTCTCTATTATTCTTTATGAATACCTTTAAAGAATCTCCTTGCTCTACTACCCTTTTTATTTTGAAATCAATTGTAGTGCGGGTATCGGCAAAATCTTCAAAAAACCAATTTATGGGAAGTTCGGTTTTTTCTGAAAGAAAGCTTTCAAAATCAGATGATTTAATGGATTTCAATTTATTTTCAGCATAAAACTCTTTTATACTGCTGTTCAAAATACCAGCGCCCAAATAATCGTTTAAATATCGTAAACCCGTTGCGCCATAATAACCATTGGCAATATTCATATTGAATTTCAGCAAAGAATCCTTGGGCGTAGTCAATGCTTGGTGAATATTGTTACGCGCCATATTCAAATACAGAATAGGGTATTGGTCATTGAATTCAAGTTCTGCTGCATGCGCCCAACGGATTATCCACCAATTGCTAAGATTGCCTATTATCTTCATTTTAGGATAATAGGTATCCACATATTCCATCATCAAATAAATCTGCAATGCATCCTGAAGCCAATAATCATCGCGGGAGTCCATTATCAGCGTATTGTCAATATAGCGTCTTGTGATGGTTTTAAGCTGTTCCATATCATACTCAAAACCATCGGGAAATGGGCTGATGAAACGCGGCAGTTGGTTTAGGCCGTAAACTGGATTGGTTTTATAATCGGTTTCACTGATAACCATTTTCTCGAAAGGATAAGGGCCAAGCCTTTCGTCCAAAAAATGCACGATCCTATCAATCATTAAAGCTTGTACCGGTGGGTTCACCTTACTATTCTGCAAGTTGGTAATTACTTTCAGTTTGTCTGTCTCGATAGTTTCAAATGTTGAATTCTTTTCGAGGTAAACAGTTATGTTAGTTCGTTTCTCGGCCGAGAGAGTAATTGATTTTGTGTTTTGTGAAATGTTCTCCTCAATTATATTCAAATCTGAAACAATCGTATAATTCTTTGGAAGATGTAGTTTTACCGAAAACTCCGATGGTGTTAAAAATAAATCGTCTGTATTTTTATTACTGTAAACCTGCCATTCACCATTATAAACCGCAGGTGATATGTACCAATATTTAAGCTTGTAATCACCATTTTTATCTACTCCATACCGCGTAAATTTACTATCGGGAAGTTTAACCGCATACTCTAAACTGAAAGTATAACTATCGTTTGGCAGCAATGGTTTTTCTGGAATAATTTTTAAAATATCTACATCATCGCCGCGCTGCCATTGTAACGGAACTTGAGTATTTCCATATATTTTTTCTATGGTTGTTTTTCCTCTATCCTCATCTTTTTCAAAGTGAAAGGAGCTGTTGTAGTTTTCTGCAAACCGCTGCCCCAGAGGACTCGTTTTTGTCGAAAAACTGTTGGCCCAATCAAAGAGGTAGAGTTCTTTTAAGGTATCTGCTGATGTATTTTTATAGGTTATTTCCTGCTTAATTGAAAGCGTTTTTTTTATCGGCACCAGTGTAGCGTCAATATTTACAGTGTGCTGCGCCGCTGCTTGGATTGCCAAACAAAGAAAGAGTAAATATAGTATCCTTTTGGGCATCAAGAAGTTTTGAGGAATTTTAGCATTCGTGAGGCTGGAAGGTCTGTTTTTAAATAATACACTCCATTGGTGAGTTGGCTAACGTCAATTGAAAGATGCTGGGATGTTTCTGAATTAAATACCAAAAGTTTCTGTCCAAGCGTGTTATAAATTTCAAACGTAATATTTTTCGGAAAGTTTGGCCCCACTTGAATATTGAGATGTTTAGAAACCATTGTATTTTCAATAAAAATAGAAGTTTGGGTTAAAAAGTCATCGTTGCTTAAAACAATTTCCTTATTTGTTTCCAGATTCATCACAATAGGCAAGTGATCGCTCATATTGTAAAGATTTTCGCGCAATGCTTGACTAAAATCTCCCGTGCAGTCTGGGCTATTTATACTGTTGTCAAAACAATTGCCGTTGTTTCCGAAAGACTTATAAGTATCTTCTATGTATTTTAATTTCGGGTCGCTGAGCATGTTTTCTGAAACGGTAATAAAATCGAACCTGTCATCAAGTCCGCCGCCAGCTCCTGCACCAAATGGACCAGAACTTATTCGCGTACTTTGTGAATGTATATCCTGAAAATTAATGTTATTGTTCCAAGAGCCCGGACGGTCAATGGGGTCAACCATCACAATAGCGTTTGTAGGGTCCAATAATTCTTGGTATCCTGGTTCGCTTGCGGTATAAAAATTAAAGTCACCACTAAAAATTACAAATGAATTGGGATCCAAAGTTTCCAATCTATTGGTAAACTGGTTCACCATATCTAACCGCAATGTTTGATTACTGCTTCCTTGGCTCGACTTAAGGTGCGTTACAAAAACTTCAATAAAAATAGGGTCTGATTGTTGATCTGCAGTACTGAGCTTTAGTGTATAATGATTTATATCGCGCACTTGCGTGGGAATAACTTCGGAAGCTTCCAAAGAAAACATACCTTTTCTGTAAAACAAAATTTGTTGGTGGTCTGGATCGCCAGAGTGGCTAGGTTCAAAAGGAGCCCTTAAATAATTAGCACCTTCATCGTTTAGGGAAGTATTCAAAATTAAATCGGCGCCATACTCACTTTCCAGCTCGCAAATCATAAAAAGGTCTGGTTCATATTCGTTAAGGATTTCCATTAAAATCTGTTCCCTATTGTTGGGTTGTGCAGAGGGAAATTCAAGTAAGTTGTAAAACATTGTTTTAATGGTTCCTTGCGCGCTAACGCAGAGCGAAACAATAAAAAAAACCAATGTCAATATATTTTTAAGCATTCTGAAATTTTAAAAAATTAGAAGTTCGGACTTAAATTGTACTCGTTGTAAAAATCATTTAAAATTTGAAGCACTTCGTCTTCCGAATCAACTAAATGCACCAAATCCAAATCTTCTGCGCTTACGTTGTTATTGGCTTCCAGAAGGGTTGTTTTTATCCATTCAAAAAGACCTCCCCAAAATTCTGTTCCAACAAGTATTAGCGGGAATTTATCAATTTTGTGTGTTTGGATAAGGGTTAAGGCTTCAAAAAATTCATCCAAGGTTCCAAAGCCTCCGGGCATTACAACAAAGCCCTGGGAGTATTTTACAAACATAACCTTTCTTACAAAAAAGTAATCAAAATCGATACTTTTATCGCTGTCAATGTAAGGGTTGTCGTGTTGTTCAAAAGGAAGTGTAATATTTAATCCCACCGAGGTCCCACCGGCTAAATGGGCGCCTTTATTTCCCGCTTCCATTATTCCCGGTCCTCCGCCGGTTATAACGCCGTAACCATTTTCAGTAATCTTTTTAGCAATGCTTTCTGCAAGTTTGTAGTATTTATGGTCTGGTTTGGTACGGGCAGATCCAAAAATGGAAACACACGGCCCAATACGACTCATTTTTTCATATCCGCCCACAAACTCTCCCATGATTTTAAAGATGGCCCAAGAGTCATTTGTTTTTACTTGATTCCAGTTTTTAGGTATTTGTTCGTCTCTCATTTATTTAATATTCAGTATTTCTTGCAGTTTTAGTTTTATGTACTTAAAATTTCAAGTTCCTTTTAGGGCTCAATGTAATTCTTTTTTAAGAAATTGTGCTGTATAGCTTTTTTTGTCCTTGGCTACTTCTTCGGGGGTTCCCAAGGCCATTACCTTTCCACCTTGTTTACCGCCTTCAGGGCCTATGTCTATAATATAATCAACGGTTTTGATTACGTCTAGATTGTGCTCAATTATCAAAACCGTGTTTCCTTTACCAACCAATTTGTTCAAAACAAGCATCAGCACGCGAATGTCTTCAAAATGAAGGCCAGTAGTGGGCTCGTCCAAAATATAAAAGGTATTGCCGGTATCTCTCTTTGAAAGCTCTGTGGCCAATTTAATTCGTTGTGCTTCTCCTCCTGAAAGCGTGGTGGATTGTTGCCCCAAGGTAATATACCCCAAGCCAACATCCTTTATGGTTTTAATTTTTCGGTGGATTTTTGGAATGTTTTCAAAGAAACTATCAGCTTCGTTGATTGTCATTTCCAAAACATCATAAATAGATTTTCCCTTATAACGAATCTCCAAAGTTTCGCGGTTGAAACGTTTGCCCTGGCAGGTTTCACATTCCACATAAACATCGGGTAGAAAATTCATTTCAATAACACGTAAACCAGCTCCTTTACAGGTTTCGCAACGCCCACCGGCAACGTTGAAACTAAAACGGCCCGGTTTATAGCCACGAATCATCGCTTCGGGTGTTTTGGCGAATAGATTGCGTATTTCAGAAAAAACACCCGTGTAGGTCGCCGGGTTGCTTCGCGGCGTCCTACCTATGGGTGATTGGTTAATGTCGATTACTTTATCAATATTTTCGAGACCTTCAATCTTTTTATAGGGCATCGGTTTTTTTACGCCGTTGAAAAAATGTGCGTTGAGAATAGGGTAGAGGGTTTCGTTGATGAGCGTACTTTTTCCGCTGCCGGAAACGCCCGTTACCCCAATCATTTTTCCCAAAGGAAACTCAACCGTAATGTTTTTTAAATTGTTGCCCGTAGCGCCTTTTAAGATCAGTTTTTTTCCGTTTCCTTTTCGGCGTTTTTTGGGAATTTCAATTTCTTTTTTTCCGTTTAAATACGCGGCCGTAAGGGTATCGTGTTTTTCAATTTCCTCAGGAGTGCCTTCCGAAACTATTTCGCCACCGTGCCTTCCTGCAGCGGGGCCAATATCAATTACATAATCGGCGCTTTCAATCATATCTTTATCGTGCTCTACCACGATTACTGAGTTGCCGATTTCCTTTAATTGCTTCAAGGAATAGATCAAGCGTTCGTTGTCACGCTGATGAAGCCCAATACTAGGTTCATCCAAAATATAAAGAACGCCCACCAATTGTGAGCCAATCTGCGTTGCCAAACGGATACGCTGTGCCTCACCGCCCGAAAGTGATTTGGAACTTCGGTCCAAAGCTAAATAGGTTAAGCCCACATCAACCAAAAACTGAAGTCTGGAGCGCACTTCCTTTATAATTTCCGAAGCGATTTTAAGTTGTGTTTCCGAAAGGTTTTTTTCCAGATTGGCAAACCATTCCGCAAGTTCAACCACATCCATATTGGCAAGTTCAGCAATGTTTTTTCCGTTTACTTTAAAGTAAAGCGATTCTTTCCGAAGCCGTGAGCCGTCGCATTCCGGACACGGAATTTTGTCCATGTATTCCTTTGCCCAACGTTTTAGGGAAGTGGTTTCGTTTGCGTCAAAAGTATTTTGGATAAAGGTGGCAACGCCTTCAAAGTCTATTTTGTAGCTACGGGTGATACCAAGTTCTTTTGATGCAACATCAAACTTTTCATTTCCGCCGAAAAAGATAACGTCCTTAGCCTCTTGAGGAATACTTTCAAAAGGATCACTCAATTTAAATTTAAAGCGTTCGGCAATCAGTTCAAGCTGCTTAAAAACCCAATTGTTTTTTTGCGGTCCGTGCGCGGCCAAGGCACCTTGTTTTATGGAAAGCTTTTTGTTCGGAACAAGCTTGTTTAAATTTACCTCATAAAGCTTCCCAAGGCCTTTGCAGTTGGGGCACATTCCTTTTGGGGAATTGAACGAAAAGTTATTCGGCTCTGGGTTTGGATATGATATACCCGATGACGGACACATCAAGGAACGACTGAAATAGCGGGCTTCATTTGTATCGTTATCCAAAACCATCAGCACATCATCGCCGTGGTACATCGCGGTATTTATGGTTTCAGAGAGGCGTTTGTTGTTATCACTTTCTGAGGAAACTTTTAAGCGGTCAATTACTATTTCAATATCGTGGGTTTTGTACCGGTCCACCTTCATTCCCTTTACAATATCGCGCACTTCGCCGTCCACACGTACTTTTAGGAAACCTTGCTTTGCGATCTGCTCAAAAAGTTCGCGGTAATGCCCTTTACGGGAACGAATGACTGGAGCCAAGATGCTTACCTTTTTATTGGAAAAATCTTCGAGTATAAGTTGCTTTATATGCTCATCACTGTAGCTGACCATCTTTTCGCCGGTATTGTAACTGTATGCATCACTTGCGCGCGCGTAAAAAAGGCGAAGAAAATCATAAATTTCAGTAATAGTGCCTACTGTGGAACGCGGGCTTTTACTCGTGGTTTTTTGCTCAATGGCAATTACGGGCGAAAGCCCTTCAATTTTATCTACATCGGGGCGTTCCAAACTACCGAGAAATTGGCGTGCATAAGCCGAAAAAGTTTCAATATAACGGCGCTGCCCTTCGGCATAAATAGTATCAAACGCCAATGAGGATTTCCCGCTGCCGGAAAGCCCTGTGATTACTACTAATTTTTCTCTTGGAATGCGAACGTCAATGTTCTTTAAGTTGTGGACGCGGGCGCCCAAAACTTCAATAAAATCCTCATTTTTCAGCATAGCTTGCAAAGGTACTCAATAGAATGGAAAATAAAGAATGCATGGCATCACGGAGGTGTTAATTTTTAATAAATAAATGGACGGTTTATTAACGGTTTACCTCTTTGGAAAGAAAAATATGAAATGTAACGGCAACATAGAATATAGTGCTTATTACAATGGAAAAGCCAACTATTATGGCCACTACTGAAAAACTGAGCATTAAATAAGTAAGTGGAAGCAAAACGCCGAAGACAGTTAACAGCAAAAAGACTATGTATAAGTAATATATTAAACGCGGAGTCCTTTTATCTATGTGGTTTTGGAATTGCGAAAGTTTGGGTATCACATCTTTCGTTAAATGCTCCCAAAGTTTTGAAAAGAAAACTTCATTAAATGAAGAATTCTCAAACATTTCGTGATTTATGGTGTTGGCAAGAGTTAGAATTTTTTCTCTATGACGTTCAAAAACAGCTTCCAAGTTTAAAGCCTCTTTATAATTTCCGAATTTATAACCAAAAACATACCACAGCCCTGAACCGCATTTGTGTTCCACCCATTTTTCGATGATACCATTGTCATAAAACATAGGGTAATTTATGGTTTCGGGAATGTGTTTTTCTTTTGGATTGGTCATCAACAATGACTTCAATTCCAAATAAAGGTTTTCGGTTTCGCCGTAATGATGCGTTTCCTGTAGAAATTCAATAGCCAGTTTTGATTTTCCTTTGTAAAATTCCTTAACGTCAAAATAAGTAAGATCGGCATAGTCTTTTTCCATATATTCCTTCAGTCCTGGAAGCCAAATATTTGAGTTGAACAAAATTTCAGCAATATTGCGGAAATTGTGCATTTTCTGTGTTGTCTTGCTTATTTTATGGATAATTTTGGCTTTATATGACTTTTGTCTCATGGCAGAGGCCGCCAAAAAAACCATTAAAATCGCCGATAAAAAACCACTGATGCCTATATAAATTGACGTAAGTTTTTTTAAATTTTCTTCAAAACCCAGTGTGTTTAGGTATTTATCATAAAGTAGAAAAATAAGCCCTGCACAGATTGCCCCACTTATCACAAAAGCGATAATGGAGTACAAATCCTTTAAAAAAGATTTACTTTTCATAGGCTACAAAGCGCCAAACGGCGAAAAGATAATAAAACGAGGATTTTTAAAACAAGAGAATTATTTCAGAAATGTGAAACGATTAATTTCTGCAACAAGAGATAAAGAAAAGATTATATAGGTTTCTACAGTAGAAGAAATAAATAGTTTTTTCAAAAAGTCTCAATCTAAATTTTTAAAAATCCTTGGTTAATTCCCTCAAATCTAACCTTTTTTATTTCCCAAATATACACCTTTCGATATAATGCACAACATTTCGATTAAGCGTGAATAATAAGTTAAATTAATAGCCTACAGCTGTATCATCGCCTCGACTATCAGCTCCGCCTTCTAGTTTTCCGTTTGGTAATACCAGTATAGCATCTACGTAGCCTATTTGTGGCAATATTTCTGTGGAGGAAGAATATCCTTTTGCCTCAAGATTACTTATGGTTTCATTGGAAAAACCCAACTCTTCAAACAAAATCACATCCGGCAACCACTGATGGTGAAATCTTGGCGCATCCACAGCTTGCTGCATATTCATTTTAAATTCATGAACATTAAGAAATGTTTGTAGCACCGAAGTAATTATCGTAGAACCGCCCGGAGTGCCCAAAATCATTAGTAATTTTCCGTCTTTTTCAACAATGGTAGGGGTCATTGAGCTTAGCATTCTTTTTTGTGGAGCTATGGCATTTGCCTCTCCTCCTATAAGCCCAAACATATTTGGAACACCGGGCTTGGCGCTGAAATCGTCCATTTCGTTATTCAAAAAGAAGCCTAGTTCCGAAATATAGAGCTTTGAACCGTACGAAGCATTAAGTGTTGTAGTGACTGAAACCGCATTTCCAAATTTATCCACGATGGAATAATGAGTGGTTTCCATACTTTCGGCGGTACCTATTTTTCCTGGCTTAATTTCTTCGGAAGGAGTTGCTTTTTCAAGTGAAAAGGTTTCCATTCGTTTTAAGAGATAATTTTCAGACAATAGCGAATCCACAGGAATATCGATAAAATCAGGGTCGCCCAAATATTCACTTCTATCAGCATAAGCCCTTTTTTCGGCCTCAACCAAAAGTTGTATATATTTTGTGGAATTGTGCCCATATTCAGAAATTGGGTAAGGCTCAATCATTTTTAAGATTTGCGCCAAACAAATGCCTCCGCTAGAGGGTGGTGCCATGGAAATGAGCTTAACATCTTTATACTCAAAAACTAGAGGTTCTCTCCAAATAGCCTCATATGCATCTAAATCCTCCTGTGTTATTATTCCTCCTTTTTTTTGAATATAATCGATCATCTTTTTTCCGGTCTCTCCTGCGTAAAACTCTGCACGTCCATTTTTCGCTATTCGCGAAAGTGTATTTGCAAGCGCTATATTTTTTAGTGTATCTGCCTCTTCATAAACTTCAGTGAAAATGGAAGGTTCCCCATTTATTTTTTTAAATTGCTCTTTAAATTCATCAAAACGGGCTTTTTGTTTGGGGGTTATTGAATACCCTTTATTAGCAAGGTCTATTACGGGTTTTAGGAGAATTTCCATGGGAAGGGACCCAAACTTTTCATGAACAGCAAATATCCCCGCAATAGTTCCGGGAACACCTACCGCCAGGGCACCATCCGTACTTTTTTCAGCAATTACATTGCCCTCTTTGTCCAAATACATATCTCTAGTGGCCGCCAACGGGGCTTTTTCCCGAAAATCGAGGGAGCCAATTTCACCGTATTGGCTTCTATAAACCATAAATCCGCCACCGGCAAGATTGCCGGCATTGGGGTAGGTTAGGGCAAGTGCCATTTGTGTAGCGATCATTGCATCAAATGCATTTCCGCCCATTTTAAGTATTTCAGTACCGATTTGTGAAGCTTCCGCCCGTGCTGAAACTACCATCGCGCTGTCTGCAATTACTGCTGCTTTTTCGGTTTTTGGTTTTTCAATATTGGCTTGGGCTTTCGGTTTTTCTTTGCAGGCGAAAAACAGTAATGCGATCAATATAAGGTGGGTGGGTTTCATAGGCTGTCAAGTGTTTCTTGGGAAAAGACAATCAATTCTTCAAAAAAAGAGGTGAATTCAGCTTCAAATTCTTCGTAATATTCTTCAAGTTCCACAACGGCCAAGTTCATTTTTGAAATGCCTTTGGTACGCACGTTCATTTGTGCCAAAATTTTACTGATACCTTCCACGGTGGCGTAGCTTAGCAGCCAATTGTCGGCAATCATATAGGGCATCATTTTTTGGATTCGGGCAGGAAGGATTGTAAAATTTTTCCGAAGCAATCCATAAAAATTTCGCACATATTCATCCAAGGGTTCATTAGAATATTTATCCCAGTTTTTTGCCAAAAAGTGATCGTAAAGTATGTCCACAATCACTCCGCTGTAGTGGCTGTAATTTTTGTGGAGCCGAGCCGTGCTTTGGTGTACGGTGGGGTGGGCGTCGGTAAAACTATCGATGGCGCGGTGCAACAAAATGCCTTTTGCAATGGCAGGGGGAAATTTTAAATACCGTTTTCCCTTAATGCCATCGGCTATAAAATTGCCGATGATAACACTTTCGTCCTTGCCGGAAAGATAGATGTGGGCCAAAAAATTCATTCAATAAATATATGTATTTTTGGGCTGTAAAAACTGAAAATTGAACCGATTACCAAATTTGGACCCGCTGCGGTTTTTTCTTGCTTCCTTTGTGTTGCTTTTTCACTTACCCCAACTTTCCGTCAATCAGGGATTGCCATATTTTGATGGGCTTCCTATTTATCATCGCGGTCTTGAGGCGGTTTATATGTTTTTTGTATTGAGTGGATTTTTGATAATCAGGTTAATTTATCGCGCAAAAATCCGGGATGCGTTCTCAATCAAAGATTTTTACGTTCGAAGAATTCTGCGGATTTTTCCGCTATATTATCTCGTTTTGGGCTTCGGATTGTTTTTTTATAACGTGTTTTTGCCTTATTTGAATATTCCTTTCGAAATAAATTATGCTTGGAAAGAAGCATTTTTTTATAATGTTTTCTTTCTTCCGAACGTCTTTGCAAAAATCTACGAACCCGGCGGCATACTTGAAATCTTGTGGTCTATCGGGATCGAGGAACAGTTTTATCTCGTGATTGCGCCTTTGCTCTTTTTTATAAATGTAAAATGGGTACTGCGTGTATTGAGCCTTTTGCTGCTTGGGTATTTCATTCTTTATTGGTCCGATGTTTTTGAGGTACTCCGTAACTATACTTTTGTGTTTTTCTATCTGTTCTCGGGAGGGGTAATCGCAATTTTGGAAGAAAAGCAAATGCTGGATTTTTTAAAACGTTCGGCGGTTTTTCCTTTGGTGATTTGCATTGCGACCTTGCTTTATTTTACAACCGATTGGTTTCTTTTTGAACCACTTTGGCTTCGTGCAGCCTTCACTTGCTTGTTGTTTGCACTTTTTATCCATTCGCTGGCTTTCAACAATAGAGGAGTGGAAGTGAACAATAAATTATTACATCACTTCGGCAGTATTTCCTACGGAATCTACATGTTTCACGCCATTGTTTTAAATGCTGTTGTATTTTTGTTCCTGAAACTGGAAATGCTCCAAAACCTTAATGAAACTTTAACCATAATTTTATTGCACCTGCTTACCTTCGCAGGAACGCTTTTTATCGCTCATTTGTCTTATACGTACTTTGAGCTTTACTTTTTAAAATTGAAAAATAAATTCAGAAAATAACTTTTGAAGTACGAGGTAAGAAGTACGAAATACGAAGTGTGAAGTACAAAATACCACAAACCAAAAACAGTACAAAATGACATTAATAAAATCTATATCTGGAATACGCGGAACTATTGGCGGTTTGCAAAGTGAAAACCTAACGCCAATTGATGCCGTAAAATATGCAGCTGCCTACGGAAGTTGGGTAAAACAACAACGCGACAAAGAAACCTATAAAGTTGTAGTAGGTCGCGATGCTAGAATTTCTGGTGAAATGATCCAGCAATTGGTGATGAATACCCTCGTGGGAATGGGCATTACGGTTGTTGATTTAAACCTTTCAACCACGCCAACGGTTGAAATGGCGGTGGCTTTGGAGCACGCCGATGGCGGAATAGTTTTAACGGCAAGTCATAACCCAAAACAGTGGAATGCCCTTAAATTACTGAACAATAAAGGCGAGTTTTTAAATGCCGAATCCGGACAACAAATCCTTAATATTGCCGAAAATGGAAACATTGAATTCGCTGAAGTAGATAATCTGGGTGAAATCCATAAAAATGATGCATATATAGATTTACATATTGATGAAATTTTGAATCTTCCTTTGGTGAAAGGCGATGCCATTAAGCGAAGCAAATTTAAAGTGGTTGTGGATGCCGTGAATTCAACGGGTGGAATTGCCGTGCCTTTGCTTTTGGAAGCTTTGGGCGTTGAACCCGTAAAATTGCACTGCACTCCAAACGGACAATTTCCGCACAATCCCGAACCGTTGAAGGAACATTTGGGCGATTTGATGGAAAGTGTTGTAAAAAACCACGCCGACTTCGGAATCGTGGTTGATCCCGATGTGGACCGACTTGCGTTTGTAGATGAAAAAGGCGAAATGTTTGGCGAGGAATATACGCTGGTTGCGGTTGCCGATTATGTTTTGCAAAATACTCCCGGAAATACAGTTTCAAATATGTCATCTTCCCGTGCGTTGCGCGATGTTACCGAAAAGCACGGCGGAACGTATACCGCAAGTGCCGTTGGCGAAGTAAACGTAGTTGAAAAAATGAAGGAAACCAATGCCGTAATAGGAGGTGAGGGCAATGGCGGAATTATTTATCCAGAGCTGCATTACGGTCGCGATAGTTTGGTGGGAATAGCTTTATTTTTAAGCTTTTTGGCGGAAGAAAAAATTGCCGTTAGCGAACTTCGGAAAAAATACACAGCTTATTTTATGAGCAAAAAGAAGATTGAATTAACCCCACAGTTGGACGTTGATGCCATTTTAAAAGCGATGGAAGCAAAGTATGCTGCGGAGGAAATAAACACGATTGACGGCGTAAAAATAGATTTCCCCGAAAACTGGGTGCACCTTCGAAAATCAAACACGGAACCTATAATAAGAATTTATACCGAAGCAAAAAGCCAAGAAGAAGCAGATGCTTTGGCTGATATGATTATTGGGGAGATTAAAGCGGTTGCCGAATTGTATTAAATAAGTTTACAGGTGAAATTTTCTTACAGTATAATTTATATGTTTTATACGCGTATTAGCAAAAGTTTTTATGCATCATTTTTCTAAAAGATCAGTGAAACCCCTTGCTTTCAATGTACCGTTAAGTTTAAGAATAAACAATTCATCAACATAATTACCCATCACTGCTGTAGCCTTAGATGTCGAAGTGTCAATCTCAAAAAATGGCTCTGGGAAAAAAGTATTTACTTGTTCTTTACTATAATTACTAATTGAGAACTTTACTTCTTTTAGAAATTTAATTTTCTCAGGCTTAATTTTAGTCTCAGAATTATATGCATGCTTATACTCACTATCAAGAGGTCCAGCCCATCTTCCATCAACTGTCTTGTAAACAGCTGAATATTGATACTTTTCATGATATAGTTTACCATCTTCACCTTCACTTACATATAATAAAACATAATCGAAATGACCAAATGCGGGTTTACCATAATGGTCGTATACCTCAAATTCTATTATTTCCGATGGATATGATCCGTATACGTTTTCAATAATTCTGTATTTAGCTTTAAAAGCATTGTCGCGAATGAATGATTGAGGCTCGAAAGGTTCTAGTGATACTTTTTCACCCACGAACACATAAAATTTAACTTGTTCTTTGGTTTTCAAATCAGTGGATAATAAAAAGGAGTACTCACCATTTTTTTCCTGGTTCAAATATAATAACACGCTTTTAGCTTTGGGAGTAGAGGAAGGATGAGCATAAAAAGATATTGTGTCTTTGTCATAACTTCCCTCTATGACATTTAAAACTTTATATTTAGTCTTTACCATTTCAATATGCGTAACTTTCTTATCATTCTCATCAATGGAAATAAATTCTGCATTAATATATACATGTTGACTTTGAACATATAAAACTGATATTAATAGTAAAACAACTGTAATCAGAAATCTAGTTTTCATCTTTTCTAATGCCATATTAGTAATTTATTAACATGATAAATAATAGTCACAATCTATTTATTATAAATGTCGGTAAAATTTTTTGCTAACTTGTTATATCAACTATTTTATCGTCGATATACGGATAAATAGCTATGATATCGATAGTTTTTTATCATCGTTATCCCATAAAGATAATTTATTTCCAATATCCTTAAACATTCCTCAGCTTCCAACGTTTATGCGACCATAAATAATACTCGGGTTTTTCGCGAATCTGTGCTTCCAAAGCATCAAAAAACATACGGGTAATTTGAAAGTCTGGATATTCTTTTGGATTGTCAACCAAAGGAACAAAAGTGGCGGTGTAATACCCACGTTTCACTTTTTCAACTTTTAGATAAAGTACTGAAAAGTCGAGCTTTTTTGCCAGTTCCTCGGTTCCGGTAAACACGGGCACATCAATTCCCATAAACGTGTCGCGGTGTTTAAAAGCACCCTTTTTTGGGGTTTGGTCGGAAAGAATGTAGGTGAGCGTTTTTATGCCTTTTTTCCACTTTCGGAAAAGGACGGCTACAATCTTTTTATTGCTCACAATGATGCCACCAAAGTGTTCCCGCGTTTTTTTCACAAGCGCATCAAATTGCTTGCTGCCCAAAGGCTTGTACACGGCGTGGGCTTGATGCTGCATCAATTTGTTGAGAATTCCGCTCCATTCCCAGTTGCCGTAATGACCTGCCATTAGCAGGATGCTACGGTCATTTTGGTAGTATTGGTCGAGTATTTCGGCATTGGTAACCACAAAACGTTTGCGGATTTCCTTTTCGGAAATGGTAAAGGCCTTTATGGTTTCAAAAATAATATCACAGAGATGTTTGAAGAATTGTTGGGCAATATGATCTCTTTCTTTCTGTGTTTTTTCAGGAAATACCAAGGCTAAATTATCCTTCACAACTTTTTTGCGATAGCCAATAATATAATAAGCCAAAACGTACAGCGCGGAAGATTTAATGTACAAAATACGCATCGGCATAATGGAAAGAAGCCAAAGAATTGGATAAGCCAGTATATAAAGCAATCTTTGCATAGAAATTATTAGCGCAAAACTAACTAATTTTATTGCAAGAATTAGAATACAAAATTCATTATAACATAATAACCCAATAACTTCAATTCCTAAATGCAAAATTTAGATATCGCAACAATCGTAATCATCGCCGCCAATGTAATCATCTCGATGAAAGGCTTCAATGATTTTTCCTTTTTTGAAAAATATAAATTCAATATTGCGGGAATACGCCGTGGTGAGCAGATACGTATGTTTAGCTCTGCTTTTCTACACGCAGATTTTTCTCACTTGCTGTTCAATATGCTTACGCTTTACTTTTTTGCACCTGTGGTTATCATGAGTGTTGGGGTAACTTATTTTGTGATAATCTATGTAGCGAGTCTGCTGATTGGAAATCTGCTCTCTTTTTACTTCCACAAAGACGAATACCATTACAGCGCAATAGGGGCGAGTGGTGCGGTAATGGGCGTATTGTATTCTGCTATTTTGTTTTTTCCTGATATGGGACTTTATCTTTTCTTTATCCCAATCCCAATCCCAGCTTGGCTTTTTGGAATGGCATATTTGTTGTATTCAATCTACGGAATGAAAAAAAGATTGGGAAATATTGGCCACGACGCCCACATTGGTGGGGCAATTGGCGGTTATGTGTTAACACTTGTTTTTGCACCCTATTTGTTTCAAACAAGCTTATGGATTGTGGTTTTGTTGGCCATCCCGTTAATTCTTTTATTCATTCTTCATAAATTAGGAAAAATTTGAAAATTAAAAAACTATGAAAACCTTACAAACACTTTTAATCTTAGCAATAACAACAACTACCATTATGGCACAAAACACGCTACCACCACCCACAATTGACGTGACTGGCGAAGGGATTGTTCGCGTGGTTCCAGATGAAGTTACCATCAACATTCGTGTGGAAAACACCGGAGAAAACACCAAAATACTCAAAGAACAAAACGATGCAACCATCAGCGAGGTTTTAAAATTTCTGAAGAAAATGGACATAGCCGATAAAGATGTACGCACCGAATATATGAACCTCAACAAAAACTATGACCATAACAGCAAAACCTACACCTTTGCCGCCAATCAATCGCTTTCGGTAAAGCTGCGCGATCTTAAAAAATATGAGGCAGTAATGAAAGGCTTGATTGATACTGGAATTAACAGGATTGACGGTGTGAGCTTTTCTTCTTCAAAAGAAGCGTCCTTAAAAAGCGAAGCACGAAAAAAAGCGGTTGAAAACGCTAAAATGAAAGCACAGGAATATGTTTCAGTTTTAAACCAAACAGTTGGGAAAGCAGTTTCAATTAGTGAATTCAGTAATTCTGGCGGTCCGCAGCCTATGTACAAAATGGCAATGATGGATTCTTCATCGGGCGGGGGAGACCAAACGATTGCCCTCGGCGAAATGGAGATTAAAACTACTGTAAATGTTAGTTTTCTGTTGAATTAAGTCGATGAGTTGAGAAGTTTATAAGCTGAAAAAATCTCTGTAAAATTAAAAAACCTCGGTTCAATTCGAACCGAGGTTTTTTTAGTTTTGCTTATTGCTAAAAATTATTCCCCGCCCAAAAGCGTAGCAATCTTTGCTTCCAAAGCTTCGCCACGAAGGTTTTTGTCTATAATGATTCCGTTTTCATCCAAAAGGAAGGTTGCGGGTATAGACCTAACGCTGTACTGTTGCGCAATAGGATCTTGCCAAAATTGAAGATTGGATACATGGTACCAATCCATTTTGTCATCTTGTATTGCTTGTAGCCATTTGTCTTTTTGTCCCTCTTTATCTAAAGAGACACTTATAATATTTAAACCTTTATCGTGATATTGGTTGTAAACCTTTACCACATTTGGATTTTCTATTCTACAAGGGCGGCACCAGGATGCCCAGAAGTCAATAATGGTGTATTTACCCAGCGCATCTTTTAAAGACATCATTTCACCCGTAGGGGTTGGAGCACTGAAATTGGGAGCTGCGTTCCCAACTTCTGCTTTTTTCATTGCTTCAAGATTAGTTTTTAAATCTTTTACAATTTCGGTTGAAGCTACCTTAGCGTCCATCTTTTCAAGATAAGCAGAGGCTTCCGCCGGAGTAAGATCTTGCCTGCCAACCATTTCGGAAATAAGCATTGCTGCAAACAAAGTGTTATTGTTGTTTTCTAGGAATTCTTTTTTGTATTCTGTCTCTTCTGCCAGGATGTTTAGATTTTGGCTTTGAATCTGAGCAATTGCCCCAGTGTCATTTGTCTGTTTTGCGGCGCGAAAACGCTCCATACTTTCTTGTTTTCTTTTATTGAAAGCAGTCATTTTATTCACAAATTCAGTATAAGCTTCATTTTGTTTACCACCAGATACGCGTGAAGCCTGAATACTATCTTTGTAAATAGTTGCCTTCATATCTACATTTTCAGGAAAAAATAGGACAGAGCCTTGTACTTCGTTAACTCTTAAGAAATTAAGACTTGAGTTTTCTTTGTTGGGATAGGTTGCAGAAAACTTTCCTTGATTGATTGTAATGGTATCCAGTAATTTAGGTTGCTTGTTTTCCAGCGTGTAAAGATACATTTCAGTACCATCGGCAAAGCCAATCGCGTCGCCTTCCAGCTTATATGAATTGGTATCTTTATTGCAGGAGATTAATGAAATTGTTAAAAGTAAAGCTAAAATCAGTCTCATAAATTTGTCTTTTTTAAGATTGTGGCAAAAATAGCTGTTTATTCTCTCAATGTGCGAAATGAGCTATTTTTTTATTATTTATTAACATATTATGGCGGTATTAACCTTTACTTTTATCCAATAAATAACTTCTTATGAAGAAATTGAATAGGGATTTTCCATTAAAATTAAAAATAGGTTTCAAAAAAGTTTTTGATGCCTACAAGGAAAACACGCCCGAAACTGAAGGAGAGAAAAATCTTGCTGCTGAAATTCTTTCAGTTGAAGAAAAATTTCCACAGTTATCTGAGGGTATTAGTGATTTTAATAAGCTATCAGAATATACAAAGCAGATAAATATAATTATGAACCCATTGTTTCCATCGGCATTAGGCCAAAATGAAATTAAATTTGCAACCATTCCATTCCAAGATGTAGCCTTTAAAAGTACACAACGCTATAAAAATATAATTGAAGCCGCCGGTTCTGATTTTAAACTTGACATCATAAATTTTGATGAAGATCAATTTTATATCATGGGCTGCAGTATTATTCTAGGGGCTTATTATGATAGGAAAGTTGATTTTAGACGTTCCTACTATTACAACATTCCAGATGAGCGTGGAATGATTAAAAACTATAGGTTGCTCTATAATGCAGATTTTGTAGAAATTCAAAAAACCGATAAGGCTAAAGATATAACCGAGGAGGATATTAATGAACTTTTGGAAAGTTTTGAGGATGTTTCTGTTTGGAAAGAAAAATTTCCTCCAGAAAGTTGGATTTTCAATGGCTTTGTAATTGCGTCCTTGACAGATGTTACACTAAATGTTTCTATTTCAGATTTTAAGTCGAATCTATTGCGATTGGAAAAAAACGGTGGTTTTGAGAATACGGAATTCAGTCGTATTTTCCGTTCCATATTCGATTTGAAAGAATTGATGATCGGTTTTACGGACTATAATGAGGAAACCGAATCTTTTGAAAGAACTTTGTTTAAGGAAATTACCAGTTTTATTCTCAATAATAACAAGTCTCAATTAAGCAAGGACGCACTTTGTAGTGCTTCCTATTATACCCTTTTTAAGCAGAAGGAATTTTATTGCGTAACCGATGCACAACGGTATCACGAATTGTATCCGGAAAACCTACTCTATAAAAAAATGCTGGATCAGGGTATGAGAAGCGCCATTTTTGCTTCTATTGTACACGATGATAAAATTTTAGGAGTTTTGGAATTGGTTTCGCCCAATGCCAATGACTTAAATACAATTAATGCCAATAAGCTGCGCGATATTATGCCTTTTTTGGTTGACTCTGTTGTACGCTCAAAAGAAAACCTTGAGAATGAGCTTGAACTTATAATTCAAGAGGAATGTACTGCCATACACAGCAGTGTGCATTGGAAATTCCGCAAAGAGGCGAAACGTTATCTCAATACCATAAATGAGGGCAATCCTACCTTTTTTAAGGAAATAGTTTTTGAGGACATCTACCCGTTATATGGACAGACTGATATAAAAGGATCTTCCGAGGCGCGAAACGAGGCTACCAAGCAAGATCTCATTCTTCAATTGAGTTATATCGATGGGCTTTTAAAGAAACTTTCCAATCAAACTTCCCTTCCAATATTTGATCAGATGATGTTTAGTATTGCAAATTTTTCAACAGAAATTGAAGAAAATTTGCAGGTAGATACCGAGCGGAAGATAATGAATTTCATTTCTTCCGAAATCATCCCTTTGTTAAAACATATTAGACAGAAAAATGATATCTATAAGGAATGGGTAGATGAATATTACAAGCTAATAGACATAAACACTGGCTTTGTTTATAAATTCAGAAAAGATTATGATGAGTCTGTAATGCAAATAAATAAAAGGCTTGCCGCCATTTTAGACCGCAAGCAACAGGAGGCCCAAAAAATGTATCCACATTATTTTGAGCGTTTCAAAACCGATGGGGTAGAGCATAATTTATATATTGGTGAAGCTATTACAAAAGAACGATCGTTCAATAAAATATACCTTAAAAACTTAAAATTGTGGCAGCTCCAGGTTATGTGCGAAATGGAGAATAGTTTTTATCGTTTTAAGGACTCACTGCCCATGAGCCTAAACGTAGCTTCAATGATTTTGGTTTTCAATGGCTCATTATCACTTCGTTTTCGAATGGATGAAAAACGTTTTGACGTTGATGGAACATACAATGCGCGCTATGAAGTTGTAAAAAAACGCGTAGATAAAGCAAACATTAAAGGCACTGAAGACCGTATTACTGAGCCTGGAAAAATTGCAATAATTTACTCTCAAAAAGAAGACGAGGAAGAGTATTTGAAATATTTGAGTTTTCTGCAACATCAAAAAATGATTGATACAGAAATCGAAATTCTTGAACTTGAAGATCTACAAGGGGTAACTGGTTTAAAAGCTTTGCGCGTAAAGGTGCTGTACAGCAATAATAACGACAAGGTTAAAGAATATTACACCTATGAGGATCTAATCTCACAAATCGAGGAGTAATTATACTTCCAAATAAAAGAAAACCGCAAAGGAAATCAAGGAAATAATAGTTCCGGCTACAAAAATTGTGTAGGTAAGCCTTAAAATCCGGTATTTCCTGTCCAATACTTTTCCTAAGAAATACAAATCTTTAGTAAGTGACTTGTACACATAGTTTCTGTCCTTTAGTAGTTCCTCAATGGCCCATTCATATTGTTCCAGTTCCATTTTATGAAAATTTCCGAAGAAGGTTAGATTCACACTTCTATTAGCCACATCTTCTTTGGTAAACTCTCCGCGGGTAACGTTTGGGCGGGTAGCGATTACCGCTAAAATCATAGTTATGGCACTGAAGAGTACAAAAATGGCGGTAGGAATAATCAAGTAATTGTTATTGTCCAATTTTGAGATAAGATTGGAAAGTACCAACGAAATGATAATTGCATTTACCGAGAGCATAATATTCGCTTTTGTATCAGCAATATCGCTCAATTTCATGTGGTTTCTTAAAGCAGTTCTGTAGAAAGTTTGAATACCCCTTTCTGGGCTATCATTTTTATACTGTGCCTTTAGCTTTGCCTTTACACGTTCTTTTTGGATTTTTTCCTTTCTTTTTTTTCGTTTGTTTAGCAGATCGGCAAGATTTTCCTCCTTTACGGGTTGCCATTCCTTTAGGGCATATTCGGTATAAAATTGATGGTTCTCTACCAAAACTTTTATATTTTCATCCAACCATTCCCGTGAGGTATAGTTATGGACTTTTTGGAACAAATACTCTTGTCTTAAAAACTCGCTGGCTTCCTCAAAATAGTCCTTGCCAAAATGTGATGAATCAGCATCTCGAATTGCTTTTTCAAGTTCCGATTGTGGAGTTGTATCCTTAAATTTTGTGGCAAGAATACACTTTTCTACCCCATTTATTATATCATCATCAACATTGCGCTCCTTTAAAAATTTACGTGCAATTTTTACACTTTCCTCTTCGTGGTTTTCCCGTCCAATTATATAGCCCGTATCATGCAGCAAAGCCGCCAAACGCAGTATTGTGGCATCTTTAACATCAAATTGGGAGTTTTCAATAATTTCGTTTATACTTTTATAAACACGTTTTGAGTGGGTATAATTGTGATAAACGAAAGTGCTTGGAAGCTTGTCCTTAAACAGTTGAAAGATAAAATTATCTGCAGCTTCAACAATATTGCTCATAAAATTTTTTTAGGTATCCAAAGTAGTAAAAAATCAACGCACATAAATATATATGAATAAAATTAACATCTTTATAACTTTTGTTGCCGCTGCGCTTTTTTCAGCTTGTGCAAGCTACAATTCACAATTTAAGAACCCCAATTCAGAAGTTCCGAAACCACTTTCCAAAAACAATATAGATAAGACTTTTTATCTTATAGGTAATGTTGGAAAATCAAGTGAAAATACTTCGAAATCACTTCAATCCTTAAAAAATTATATAGCAGAAAACAATTCTGAAGATAGCTATGTATTGTTTTTGGGGAATAGTTTTTATCCCTCAGGAATGCCGCCAAAGGATGAAGCTGCAAAAGCACGGGCAACTAAGGGAATGCAAATGCAGGTTGACGCATTGAAAGACTTTAAGGGAAAGATTGTGGTACTGCCCGGTAATCGTGACTGGATAGGTGGTGTGGACGGCTTAGAACTTGAAGAGGATTTTCTTAAGGCACGTTTTAACGATGCCGATGTGTTACAGCCAAATAACGGTTGCCCTCTGGAAAGTATCGATATTAATGATAATGTGCATCTGATTGCCTTAGATACCCAATGGTTTTTGGAAGATTGGGATAACAATTCTAAAATGAACGATAAGTGCGATATCAAAACCCGTGAGAAATTGTTTATTGAAATAGAAGGTGAATTGAAGAAGAACGCTACAAAGACAATTGTTTTTGCAATGTACCACCCTTTGATTACGTATGGCGAGCACGGCGGTAAATATCCCGCAATCCACAAAGATTTTTTTAGCACCTTAATAAAACAAGTGAAAATCCAAGGCGCAATCTCTAAGCAAGACCGATATAATAAGCGATATAACGCCTTAATGAGCCGTCTGAAAGTGCTCACCAAAGATTTGGATCGTCTTGTATTTGTTTCTGGTCATGATGAGTCACTACAATACAATGATGACGGCACGGTAAAACAAATTGTATCTGGTGCCGGTTCTGGCGCTACTGCCGCCGTTCTTGGTCAGTATGGACAATTTGTATATGGACACGAAGGTTTCGCAAAGCTGGAGGTTGGCAAAAATGGCGCTTCCCAAGTAGAATTTTTTAAATCTGAAGACGATGGAAATTACCAATTGATGTTTCAAAAGGAAATTTTCCCCGCTATTGAAACGTACGATTTTTCAACCCTGCATGAAAAGTTTCCCGAAACCGTAAAATCGCAGGTATATACGGATGAAATGGTAGATAAAACGGGTTTTTACAAAGCTTTATGGGGCGAGCATTACAGAGAATTGTATGGCACCGGAGTTACGGCAAAAACAGTGCTGCTCGATACACTTTACGGAGGATTAAAGGTAATTAGAGCAGGGGGAGGCCATCAAACCCGCTCTTTGCGTTTGGAAGATAAGGAGGGCAGAACCTATAATATGAGAGCTTTAAAAAAGAGCGCCGTACAATTTTTACAAACAGTTATTATTAAGGATAAGGAAATAGAAAATGATTTCTTGAATACCATCTCCGAAGATTTAATTCTCGACTTTTATACGGCTGCACATCCCTACGGAGCCTTTACGATACCTAAGCTGGCAGAAGCCGCAGCTATATTGCATACCAAACCAAAGCTTTTTTATGTTCCAAAGCAAAAGGCTCTAGGAAATTTTAATGCTGATTATGGAGATGAACTTTATATGATTGTGGAAAGGCCCGATGAAACTTTTACGGGACCTATTTTCAATTATCCCGATGATATGGAAAGTACTGACGATTTATTGGCAAAATTGCGAGAGGATGAAAAATACAAACTAAACGAAAAGGCGTACATACGCGCGCGTGTTTTTGATATGCTTGTAGGCGATTGGGACCGTCATAACGATCAGTGGCGTTTTACACAACACGACAATGAAGACGGAACGGTGACTTTTGAACCTATCCCTCGCGATCGCGATCAGGTTTATTCATATTTTGACGGTGGGCTGTTTGATTTGGCAAGGACTGTTTTTAGTACTTCACGTCAATTTCAGGTTTACGATGAGGAATTGAAACACACGAAATGGTTTAATGCTGCCGGTATAAAACTGGATCACGCCTTAATTCAAAACAATGGAAAGCAAGCGTGGCTGGAAGAGGCAGCAATTGTACAGCAAAGTATTACCGATGAGGTAATTACAGATGCTTTCAGCGATCTTCCTAAGGAAGTACAGGATGAAACTGCTGCGGAAATAATAAAAAAACTGAAAGGGAGGCGGAACAACCTTGTTGAAATAGCGGAAGAGTATTATGAATATCTTGCAAAACTCCAAACAATTACCGGAACAGATAAAGATGATTACTTTGAAATAACCCGTTTGCCAGAGGGAAAAACCAATATAAAGACTTACCGTATTAAAGACGGAAAAAAGGACGGTCTAATGGTTGACAGAACTTTTTATGCAGACGAAACCAATTCAATTTGGGTGTATGGATTGGATGATGATGACGTTTTCGAAGTAAAAGGAAAAGGCGATCGCCCTATATTTTTAAGAATCATAGGAGGGCAAAATAATGACACCTATAAAATTGCAAATGGCCGAAAAGTGAAAATTTACGACCAGAAAAGCAAGAAAAATACAATAGAAGAAAAAGGTGGCGCTACCTTTAAGTTTACAGATAATTATGATTATAATACCTACGACTACAAAAAGCAAAAGCAAAGTATTAGTCTTTTTCTCCCAACGGTAGGGTATAATCCTGATGATGGTTTTAAAATTGGCCCATCCTATGTGTTAACCTTTAACGGATTCCAAAGAAATCCCTTCTCGCAACAGCACCGCATAAGTGCAGGTTATTATTTTGCCACAAATAGCTTTGATATCAATTACGAAGGCGAGTTTGCAAATATTTTTGGAAGTTGGAATTTCTTGTTGGGAGGGTATTTTAAAAACCCCAATTTTTCTGAAAACTTTTTCGGTTTTGGAAATGAAACCCTTAACCCACAATATGAATTTGACTTTGATATGGACTACAATCGCGTTCGCATTGGTGGCTACGGGGGCTCTATTGGCGTAACAAAAGATTCCCCTTACGGAAGTACATTTCAAATCAAGGCTATTTTTGAAGGAATTGAAGTGGAAGGTACAAACGATCGGTACATTACGGAAGTTATTCCCGCGCCCACCGAGCTTGACGAAACCAAGTATTTTGTTTCCGCGGAAGGAAAGTATCAGTACGAAAGTTATGACAATAGGGTTAACCCCACACGGGGCATGAATTTTTCATTAGTGGCCGGAGGAACCCAAAATATTGATGATAGCGAAAAAATATTTGGTTATGTAAAACCACAAATAGTGTTTTACAATGCCTTGACGCGCAACAGAAAACTGGTACTAAAAACAGACGTTCGCGGACACTTCAATATTGGCAACAACTTTGAGTTTTATCAAGGTGCCCAATTAGGAAGTGATATGGGGCTGAGGGCATATCGTAATGAACGTTTTACAGGACGAAGTGCAGCGGTTGCCGGAGCAGACCTTAGATATAGTTTCAATAAATTCAAGACTGCGCTTTTGCCCATACAGATTGGAGTCTTTGGAGGTTATGATGTGGGAAGGGTCTGGGTGCCCAATGATACCTCAGATGTATTGCATAGCTCCTATGGTGGAGGCTTTTGGGTTAATACCGCTGACCTCTTAAGTGGTACCTTCAATCTTTTTACGGGAGAGGAAGGATTGCGCTTTACCTTCGGTATGGCTTTTTCAATGTAACATTTTATGATTTTTAAAAAGTTCTATTTTTTATTTTTTACTGCGTTTTTCATCTCTTCCTGCGCTACGTATGCACCGCAGTTTAAGGATAAGGATGCGATGCCATTGTATCCTGCGCAAAAAAAAATAGAAAAAACTTTTTACTTGGTTGGCGATGCAGGTCTTTCACCAATGGGTGGGATGAGCGAGGCGCTAGCTACCTTCAATAATTATCTTAAAAACGAAAAGACAAAGGGCAATTATACCATTTATCTGGGTGACAATATCTACCCATCAGGAATGGATCCCGAAGGTCACCCGCGAAGAAAGGAATCTGAGAATATGATTGATGCCCAATACAAAGCAGTTAGGGATTACAAGGGGCAAACCATATTTATTCCCGGTAACCACGAATGGTACAACAATGGAGTAATTGGCGTTGCCCGTGAAGAAAATTATGTGGAAGCGCTATTTCCAGATCAAGATGCGTTTAGGCCCAGTAATGGATGCCCACTGGAAAGTGTAGCCGTTTCTAAAAACATTCAGTTGCTCATTATAGACACGCAATGGTATTTGGAGGATTGGAACGCAAACCCCACAATCAATGAAAATTGCGATATAAAGACCCGGGAAAAGTTCTTTATTGAGCTAGCGTTGGAATTGGAGAAAAACCAAAATAAAACCATTGTCTTCGCCATGCACCATCCCATGTTTACCAATGGTAATCACGGGGGTTATTTTGCGCTTGAAAAGCATCTATACCCTCTCCAAAAAAAAATACCGATGCCCCTTCTTTCCTCCTTGGTGGTACAGGTACGATCCCAGGGCGGGGTTTCGGTTCAGGATAGATACAATGAGCTTTATAATAATTTAATGAACAGGCTACAGGAGCTAGTTAAAAATAATAAGCGATTGGTTTTTGTATCCGGTCACGACCATAATTTGCAATACATTGAAAAAGATGGTCTAAAACAGATTGTTTCTGGTGGAGGTGCAAAAGAATCGTATGCGGCATTAGGAAAAGACGGTTTTTTTAGTACGGGCATGCAAGGTTTTGCGGTGCTGGATGTGTTTGAAGATGGTTCCTCTTGGGTGCGTTATTTTGTAAAAGCTGAAAACTTTCAGCCGAAAATGATCTTCCAAAAAGAAGTTGTTTCCGCACCGGTAAAAAAAGATATTTCTGAATTACCAGAGATATTTCCGCAACAATATACAGTCCCCATCTATAAGCAAGACAGTATTAATGATGCATTATTTTTTAAAACGGTTTGGGGCGCAAAATACAAAGAAGCATACTCAACGCCAGTTACCGCTCAAGTTGCTTCTTTAGATACTTTGTATGGAGGGTTAAAAGTGATTCAGGAAAATAAAGGAATGGATTACAATTCACTTTTAATGGAAGACAAATATGGCAACCAATATCGTATGCGCGCAATGGGCAAAAACGCCTTGCAGGTTTCAAGAAAACTCATTTTTGAAGATACTGAAGACAAACCTACCGATACTGAAAAGTCTGATGTCCCTTCCGTAAAAGGACAAAACACGAATTTTTATACCGCTTCACATCCCTATGCAATCCTGGCGATTCCAGATATGGCCAAGGCAATAAACATCTTTTATACCACGCCTCAATTATATTATGTTCCCAAACAGAAAAGTTTGGAGGGCTACAATGATAGCTTCGGAAATGATTTGTATTTGATTTCTATTGAACCCTCCGAGAAGAGCGAAGGGGAAGGTCTTTTCAAATACCCCGATGATGTAGAAACAACGGATGATATTTTAATCAAACTTCGGAAAACAGGGAATGTGCAAGTTGATGAAGAAAATTATATAAAATCCAGATTGTTTGATATGCTAATTGGCGATTGGGACCGAGAGCCGAACCACTGGCAATGGGCAGAATTTTACAATAGATACAAGAAAAACGTTTACGTGCCCATACCTAACAACCGTGACAATGCGTTTTCAAGTTTTGAAGGAAATATTTTCGATTACACCCGTTCGCTATTTAACGGGTCTCTGCAAACCCACGTATATGGTGAAAACTTGAACGATTTGGAATGGTTCAATAAAGAAGGGGTAATTCTGGATAGGGCGTTATTAAAAAACTCTGGTCGCGAACAATGGAAATATTTGGCAAAATCAATACAGGATAGCATTACCGATGCTATCATTGAAAAAGCCTTTAATAATATACCGGCAGAGGTGCGAGATGAATCATTAGCAGATATAAAACAAAAATTAAGGGAGCGAAAGAAAAATCTGGTTGCCATTGCCGATAAATACTACACCTATCTTTCTACATTACAGACCATTGTTGGGACAGATTATGATGATTTATTTGAAGTTACAAGACACGCTGATGGCAGAACAAATGTGAGAAGTTTTACTACTATTAATGGCATAAAATCTGATACCTTAATTGATAGAACATTTTCAAGAACCGATACTAAAGAAATATGGATCTACGGCCTAAATGGTAATGATAGGTTTATTGTAAATGGAGAGGGAGATGATTTAATTTTTTTGCGAATAATTGGAGGAAGGGATAAAGACAGTTTTAGTTTAAAACAAGGTAGAAGATTAAAGGTTTACGATTATGAAAGTATGCCGAATGTAATTGAAGAAAAAAAGGGGGGGAGCATACGTTTTACGGATATCTACAATCTAAACACCTATGATTATCGAAAGCAAATAGACCGTTCACAAGGATTGGTTTCGGCAATTGGGTATAATCCCGACGACGGTTTTCGTGCGGCACTGCAATATGCTTATAGGGTAGATAATTTTCAAAGAAATCCATTTTCCCAAAAACACATAGTAAACTTAGCCTATTTTACTGATATCAATAGTTTTGAACTTTCGTATTCCGGTGAGTTTGCAAATATAAAAGACGATTTAAATCTAAGTTTTGGCGCCCGGCTTACCAGTCCAAATTACAAGGTTAATTTTTTTGGCTTTGGAAATGAAACCCAAAATCTGCAGGACGAAAATGGGTATGATTACAATAGGGTAGATGTGCAGCATATTTCTGGCAATATTGGATTGCTTCGCAATAGTAATTTTGGTAGCTTTTTCAAGTTGCAAACTACCTTTGACGCTTATGAGGTGGGAAATTCATCAACTAATTTTATTTCTGAAGCAGCAGTTGAAAATAAAGGAGAAACAAGCTACTTCGGCACCTTTGAAGGAATTTATAATTACCGAAGTTTTGACGACCCCCAAAACCCGACCATAGGAATGATGTTTGATCTTAATGCGGGGGTTACCGATAATCTGGAAGATATGGATGAGGTATTTGGCTTTTTAAAAACACGACTCGGGTTTTATAATACTTTAGTTAAAAACAGGACCTTAGTGCTGAAAACCAATATTAATTACCAATTGAATATGGGGCAAAAGTACCAATTTTATCAAGCTGCAAATCTGGGAGGCGACAATGGTTTAAGGGGCTATAGGGAGCAGCGTTTTACGGGGAAATCGTTTTTGGTGGGCAGTGCAGATTTGAGATATAGTTTTCCTAAGTTTAAAGTGGGGTTGTTGCCATTTCAGATTGGCATTTATGGAGGTGCAGATTTAGGAAGAGTCTGGTTGGCTGACGATAGTTCAGATAAGTGGCACAATTCCAGAGGTGGCGGTTTTTGGATAAATGGGCCAGGTGGCGCGAATGTTAACCTAAGTTTGTTCAATTCTACTGAGGGAACAAGGCTTAGTTTTGGATTGGGATTTGATTTTTAAACAAAAAAACTTGCCAAATACTATAAATATCTGGCAAGCTTCATGGTTTTTAAATTATAAAGCTTAAGCTTCCGGATGGCCTTCTCCCGTTTTCATTGTCCAAGCATCCAGCATCCAACTTATTTTTTCTATATGGCCAATGAAGCCACCAATCATATCAATAGTACCTTCATCGCCAGCGGCATCAGCTTTTTCAACCACAGTGCGCATTTGTTTAAGTAGTTTTCCATGGTCATCCAGCAATATTTCAACCATCTTTAAATCTTTGGTGTCAGATGGGGACTCCTTAATATTGCTCAATTTCACGTAGTCGGTAAAATTACTGGTGGGTTGAAAGCGAAGGGTCAAGATTCGCTCAGCAATTTCATCAATTTTCAATTTAGCATCGTCGTACATTTCTTCAAACTTAATGTGAAGGTCAAAGAAATTATGGCCAATTACATTCCAGTGAAAATTTCTGAGTTTTTGGTAGTACAAATGGTAGTCTGCGAGTAGTACATTCAATTCTTTTGCAGTGGTGGTAGTTTTCTTTTTATCGAGGTTTAAATAGCTCATTATTTTGTTTTTTATAGGTTTCCCTCAAAGATAACTAACCTTATTTGAGGAATCAATTTTAAAAGACAGTTTAGCCTTTTTTTAACTCCGAAATACTTATAATCGGTACATAGATTTGCTTAAAAAAAAGGTCGAGAATTTTTTGTAGGAAAAAATGACGTTTTTCTTACATTTTAATGACTTTGCTATGGCTTTGCTATGGCTTTGCTATGGCTTTGCTATGGAGTAGCCGTGAGGAGTGACCCGTCCTAAAATAACTATACAGGTTAAAGAATAAATCCTGATATAGTTATACAAATGTAACTGATAATCCTAAAAGGATTATACATCTGTTTTTTCATAGTTAAAATACTTATTATAGTTCTTCCATCTTTTGTACAGGTTGCCTGATTGAAGATGCGCTTGATTGGGCGTTAAATAGTCACAACTTGTGTGTGGCCTTAGTTCATTATAGGCTTTGATGCTTTTCCCTATTTGTTTATTGGTCTGCTCAAACCCCAAGAAACTACTGTATAGATTGAACTCTGTTTTAATGATCCCATTGACTCTTTCTGCCAGTGCGTTCTCATAAGGGTCACCGTTCTCCGTCATACTGATGGCTATATTATTTTTCAATAATACGGCTACATAATTATGGGAACAATATTGCGAACCCCTGTCGGAATGGTGGATAAGGGATGCATCGTACATTCTGTTATTGATGGCCATTCCCAGGGCATCTATGCAACCTTCCGCCAATAGGTCTTGGCGGAAGCTGTACCCCATTATCTTTCTGGAATAGGCATCCGTTATCAGGCTCAGGTATCCCCACTGATTGGTTAGCCGAATATAGGTGATGTCACTGACCCAGAGCTGTTCCGGTCTTGACACAACGAGCCCCTTGACCAGGTTTCCATACTTTCTCATCCAGTGTCTTGAGTCGGTGGTCAATGCCTTTCTTTTTCGCTGTCGCACGAGCAACTTATGTTCCGAGAGAAGATCGAACAGATAGTCCCTGCCCAGAGTTATTTTATGCGGCATCAGTCTGTCCTGTAATATATAGTGCAGTTTTCTTGTTCCCAGCCGCGGCAGGTCCTTCCTTACGGCCAGCACTTCTTGGAGAATGATATCCTCTTTGACCACGGCCTCCTCTTTTCGCCATAGAAAATCGTAATAAGCGTGCCTTGTCTTGCCAAACAGTCGGCATAAAACGGCTATTCCGGATTGCGGAAAATCCTGTTTCATTTTCATCACTGCTTGGCACCAGACTTTTTTCTGATGTCGATCTTGAGCTGCTCCTCGGCCACATCTATCAGGGTGTTCAGGGCCTTTATCTTGAGCTCTGCCTGTTGCAGTGCGTTCTGCAGGGCAGCTTTCTCTGGGTCTTCGGGGGATGCTTTTTCTCTGGCCATCGGCGGGGTATTTTCAGTACAAATCTCGACTTTTTCTGATCTATATTCTAATAACCAACCCCTTATGGTTCTTCCCGATCTGATACCGTAGGCTGACTGGGCCTCCTTAATGGTCATCCTTCCCTGTTCGAGGGCCGTAACTATGGTACGTTTTTGGAGGTTCGTATAGCTTCTGCGCTTAAGGTTTTCCCGGTAATGAAGGGATCCGTATTGTTTCATCCAGGCGCCCAATGAGCTCTTGCCCAGCCCATAGATGCGGACAGCTTCCTTTCGGGGAAGTCCATTCTCCACTTCCCTAACAACTTTCTCAATCAATCTTTTGTCGTAATGGCCTTGAGGGCTCCTGCGGGATCCATAAATCTCATCTTGTTGGTTGTCCATATACACTGTTTTTGTGTATAGCTATTTTAGGACAAGACAGAGGTTATTCTGAAGCTTTTTTATTCTTTAAATTGCTATCGCTCCCCCTATTTGGCGGTTTTGGCAAGTTGGTGTCTTTTTTAATTTCGTCCTTATCCTTTTCCACCTCACCATATTGGTTGTGGTCGCGATTTTTTCCGAATCCGTCAACAGTATCTCCCATAATTTCATTTTTCTTTAAAATTACAAAGATTTTATCTTGGCACCAACCATTTGCTTTGTATTTCAATACTTCCAAACCTTCTCTTTAAATTCAAAATTGTAACTTTCCAAACTCTATAAAATCTCACGATGAATACTCTTGTAAGGACAGCAATAAAAGCGGCTTTATCTGCCGGAACAGAAATTCTTAAGATTTACGATACCAACTTTGACGTGGAGCATAAAAACGATGATTCACCCCTTACACAGGCTGATAAAAATGCAAATGAGGTGATAAATGAGTATTTGAAACCTACCCAAATTCCAATTATAAGCGAGGAAAATAGGCAGTTGGATTATGCTGAGAGGAAAGACTGGAACCGTTGTTGGATTGTGGATCCGCTGGATGGCACCAAGGAGTTTATAAAACGAAATGGTGAATTTACTGTAAACATTGCTTTGGTCGAAAAAGGCAATCCCGTGCTTGGAGTAATTTACGTTCCCGTTTCAAAAGAGTTGTATTTTACTTCTTCGGATGGGAAGACTTCAAAAAAAATAGTCATTACTTCGGAAAATGACTCGGTGGAGGAAATATTAAAAAACGCTAAAGAAATCAAGCCAAGTAAGGCTTCCGTAGTAAAAATTGTGGGCAGCCGTTCGCATTTAAATGAAGATACTCAAAATTTTATTGCAAAAATAGCGAAGCAAAATGAGGTAGAAATTGTTTCAAAAGGAAGTTCGTTAAAATTCTGTTTGGTAGCAGAAGGGCTTGCGCAACTTTATCCCCGTTTTGCCCCAACTATGGAATGGGACACTGCCGCGGGACATGCAATCTGTAATGCTGTAGGGGTTTCAGTAATTGATCAGACCACTGGAAAAAACATGCAATACAATAAGCCTAATTTACTGAACAATTATTTTTTGGTAAAGGTATTATGAAGGACCACACCAGAAAGAGGCATATAGCAAAAACCATTACTTGGCGCATTGTTGGTACGCTAGACACCATATTGTTATCTTGGCTCATTACCGGAAATCCGCTGACTGGGCTTAAAATTGGATTTGCCGAGGTAATAACCAAAATGATATTATATTATTTTCACGAACGGGTTTGGTTTAGCATTAATCTTTCAGAAAAAGGCATTATCCGCGAAAGCAGAAAAAGGCATGTCTTGAAAACCTTTACCTGGCGTGGGGTAGGAACGCTAGATACTATGTTGCTTTCTTGGTTAATAACAGGAAACCCTTTAACGGGACTTAAGATTGGCCTTGCGGAACTTTTGACAAAAATGATTTTATACTATCTTCACGAACGCTTTTGGTATCGTATAAATTACGGACTGCCAAATAGAAACTAACTTACAATTTTATGGAAGAAAATATAATTCCACATAACTTCAGCATTACACAGCGGCAACGGAGTGATTTAAAAAAGCACGAGCCGTTGTTGATTTGGTTTACGGGGCTTTCAGGTTCTGGGAAATCTACCATTGCAAATGCATTGGAAAAGGCCCTTTTTATTAAAGGCATCCATACATATCTATTGGATGGCGATAATGTGCGCAAGGGTTTAAACAATAACCTTTCCTTTACGCCAGAAGATAGATCTGAAAACATAAGAAGAATTGCAGAAGTGGCCAATTTAATGATTGACGCAGGGTTGGTAGTTTTGGCATCTTTTGTTTCGCCTTACAGAGAAGATCGTGAAAATGTGAAACGCATTGTAGGTTATGAAAATTTCGTGGAAGTTTTTGTCAATACCCCGATAGAGGAATGTGAACGGAGAGATGTAAAAGGATTATATGAAAAAGCAAGAGCTGGAGAAATCAAGAATTTTACTGGTGTAAACGCCCCTTATGAACCTCCCATGGCTCCCGATGTGGAAATAGATACTACGGTGATTTCTGTAGAAGAAGCTGTTGCTATTCTATTAAATGAATTAAAGAAAAAAATGAAATGAGTAAATATTATTTAAATTATTTAGACGAACTGGAATCTGAAGCCATCTACATACTTCGAGAAGTTTGGGCACAGTTCCAAAACCCCGTTATATTATTTTCAGGGGGAAAGGATTCCATTCTTGTGACACATTTGGCGAAGAAGGCATTTTACCCTTCCAAGATTCCGTTTCCGTTGCTACATGTTGATACAGGGCACAATTTCCCTGAAACTATTCAATTTCGTGATGATTTAATAAAGGAATTGGGAGTGCAATTAATTGTAGGCTCCGTTCAGGAATCGATTGACACGGGAAGAGTTGCCGAGGAAAAGGGAAAAAATGCAACACGCAACGCGCTTCAAATTACAACTTTGCTTGATGCCATAGAAAACAACAAAATAGATTGTGCCATTGGTGGTGGAAGACGTGATGAGGAGAAAGCCCGTGCCAAGGAACGCTTTTTTTCACACCGTGACGATTTTGGGCAGTGGGATCCAAAAAACCAACGTCCGGAACTTTGGAATTTATTAAATGGAAAACATTTTGAAGGCGAGCATTTTCGTGCTTTCCCTATAAGCAATTGGACCGAAATGGACGTTTGGAATTATATAAAGCGTGAGGATATTAAAATTCCTTCCCTGTATTTGGCACACCAACGTGATGTGGTTTGGCGAAATGATTCGTGGATTCCGGTTTCTGAATTTTTAAAGTTGGAAGAAAACGAAAAAATAGAAACAAAGAAAATTCGCTTTAGAACTCTTGGGGACATTACAATAACTGGCGGAATTGAATCTGAAGCAGATACTTTGGAGAAAATCGTGGCAGAAGTTGCCGCAATGAAACAAACGGAGCGTGGTAACAGAAGCGATGATAAGCGTAGTGAGACGGCTATGGAGGATAGGAAAAGACAGGGATACTTTTAAAAATTAAACACGGATTATGCGGATTACACGGATTACGCTGATTTAATATTGGAAAGTTGATTTATGAGCGGGAAACCTTTAAGATTATTGGGGCGGCCATGGCCGTACATAAAGGTTTGGGCGCAGGGTTTTTAGAATCGGTTTATCAAGAGGCATTTGAACGCGAATTGACAAATCAACAAATTCCTTTTGAAAAACAGAAAAAGCTTATGGTTTACTATCAAGGAAAACCATTGCAGAAATATTTTATTGCTGATTTTATCTGTTTTGACAAAATTGTAATTGAAATTAAATCGGCTTCTTTTCTTCACAAAGCAGGAGAAGCTCAAACCATAAATTATTTAAAATCGATCAATGCCCCGGTGGGATTGTTGATTAATTTTGGACAAGCAAGTTTAACTTGGAAAAGATTTATAAATACGAAAGACAAAAATAAATGAATCGGAAAATCCGCGAAATCCGCGAAATCCGTAAATCTGCGTCACGATATGGAAATAGACAAAAACCAATTACTAAGATTCACCACTGCTGGAAGTGTGGACGACGGGAAAAGCACGTTGATAGGGAGGTTGCTATACGATAGCAAGGCCATATTTGAAGACCAATTGGAAGCCATAGAAAATACGAGCCGTAAAAAAGGTCACGAAGGCGTAGATCTTGCCTTATTTACTGATGGACTTCGCGACGAGCGGGAGCAGGGAATAACCATTGATGTGGCCTATAGGTATTTCACCACCCCAAAGCGTAAATTCATAATTGCCGATACGCCGGGGCATATTCAATATACACGGAATATGGTTACAGGGGCTTCAACGGCAAATGCAGCTTTAATATTAATCGATGCCCGGCACGGAGTAATTGAACAAACCAAACGCCACGCATTTATTGCTTCGCTTTTGCAGATTCCGCATATTATCGTTTGTATCAATAAAATGGATTTGGTGGATTATTCAGAAGAAGTATATGAAAACATCATTAATCAATTTGAAGAGTTTTCCTCAAAATTATATGTAAAGGACATTCAGTTTCTTCCTATAAGCGCTTTGAATGGAGATAATGTAGTAAACCGTTCCACAAACATGGATTGGTATCAAGGCGCTCCTTTATTATATACTTTGGAAACGATGCACATAAGTAGCGATATTAATAAAATAGATGCCCGCTTTCCGGTACAAACAGTTTTACGCCCACAACGGGAAGGTTTTATAGATTACCGAGGATATGCAGGCCGTGTGGCCAGTGGTATCTTTAGGCCTGGTGATGATGTAGTTGTATTGCCTTCCGGTTTTACTTCCAAAATTAAAAGCATTGATACTATGGACGGTTCGTTGGAAGAAGTTTTTGCACCTATGTCTGTCGCTATTACCTTGGAAGACGACATAGACATCAGCCGTGGCGATATGATTGTTAAGGAAAATAACCAACCAAAGGCTTTACAGGAATTTGACGCTATGTTGTGTTGGTTTAACAATTCACCAGCAAGACCTAGAGCTAAATATACGATAGTGCACACTTCTAACGAGCAAAAAGCGATGATAAAAGAGGTTGTGTATAAAATTGACATTAACACTTACGCTCGCGAAGAAGAGGACAAGGAATTAAAAATGAACGACATTGCCCGAATCAGTATTCGAACTACGCGTCCGTTGATGGTTGACGAATATCGTGACAATAGACTTACCGGCAGTTTTGTGTTGATTGATGATGCAACACATGAGACTGTTGCTGCGGGAATGATTGTATAATATTTAATGAAATTCTCGATAAACAACCAAAAATTCCCTTTAAAATACATTTAGAGGGAATTTTTGTGCAAATTGATAGCTGAATACCAAAACGAGCGTGGTATCTTTGCAGGCTTAATTTTACGACCGATTTTTCGGCTTAAGGGTTCCGGATTGAAGAAATATTTCGACATTTTTAAAGGGAAAGACGCAAAGGTACTGTTGGAAAATTTTGTGTCTTTATCAGCATTACAGCTAGTTGGAATGCTATTGCCCCTAATTACACTGCCTTATTTGTTGCGCGTTTTAGGATTTTCAAATTACGGAATCGTCATTTTGGCTGCATCATTGGTTGCCTATTTTCAATCAATTACCGATTATAGTTTTAAAATTACTGCTACACGTGATGTAGCGGTCTTTCGAAATAGCCCAGAAAAGCTGAATATAATTTACAGCAAAGTGCTTATTGTGAAGGGAATGTTTTTAATATTTTCCTTTTTTATAATTACTACTATTGTACTTCTTTACCCCCCATTTTATGAAGAGCGGACTGTTTTTTTTCTAACCATGCCCTTGCTTTTAGGGTATGGCCTGTTTCCAGAATGGTTTTTTCAGGGAATTGAAAAGATGAAGTATATCTCTCTTTTGAATATTGGCATCAAGCTTTTCTTTACCATTTGTGTTTTTATTTTTATCACAGAAAAAGAAGATTATTGGATTTACCCACTCCTTCAAAGTGCTGGCTTTATTGGTGCAGGTTTGGTTGGGCAATATATTCTTATAAAAAAATATAAAATTAAGTTTCGATGGCTACATTTTAGAATGGTACGTAACACAATCAAGGACAATTTTCCTATTTTCATAAATCAGTTTTTGCCCAACCTTTATAACAACACAAATACGTTGCTCCTTGGTATTTTCACGACCACTTATTTAGTAGGAATTTATGATGCCCTGAAAAAAATTATAGACCTTTGCGTCGTATTGCTCAATGTGGTTTCAAGAGTATTCTTTCCATTCCTCAACAGAAGAAAGGATGCCTTTCCAAAGTACAGAAATTTAATGTTGGGTTTAGGATTGCTACTGGCCGCCTTACCCATATTGGGTTATCCGTTGGTTTTTTGGTATTTGGATATGGAATATAAAAATGCACTGTTAATTTTAATCTTGTTATCGTTAAGTATTATAGGTTACACGGCCTATGATATTTTTGGATTGAATTATTTTATCATCCGAAGAAAGGATAAACTGGTGATGAAAAATACGATCCTTTCATCGCTTATTGGGTTTGTTTTGGCTTTTCCGTTGATATACTTTTTTAATATTATTGGCGCAGCAGTAAATTTAATGATTGCCCGGTTCTTGATGGGCGGAGGCTTAACTTATGAATATTTTAAAAGAAGATAGTGTATATGTTTAAAAATTCTGACCACTTAGGTTTTTTTAATCCTTATTTTATAAAAAAAGAGGGGTTAATACATACAGAAGATAAATTTGATGAGATAATTAAGGCTCATAAAGGTCCGAAAGAAATTGATGTATTGGCAATTTCGGAAATTTTGAATACCAATTATATTTTTGCCGATCGAACGATTATTCAAGGAATATATAAAAGCCCTTGGATGGCCGATATAAATGCAGATGCTACTGCTTGGAATTACCATGACGTACCCACCCATAATGAATTAGATATTGATGAAAACGAAATTGCGGAAGAGCTATTCAAAAGACTTCTAGATGAAATTTTATCATATACAAAAGGCAAAAATAAAATTGGTATTCTTTTAAGTGGTGGAATGGACAGTAGAATTGTAGCAGGCCTTTTAGATTATTTAATACAAAATGGAAAGTTGCCAAAGCAAGTAGAAATAACCGCGCTTACCTGGGGGAATTCAAATAGCAGAGACGTTATTTATGCCCAGAAGATTGCTGAACTATTAAATTGGGAATGGAAACATTATATTGTTTCAGCCGAAGATTTAAGAAATAATATCGATGAAGTAGCTGAAAATGGATGCGAATTTTCTCCATTACACTTACATGCATTGCCACAAATGCGGGTTGATAATCAATTGGATTGTGTTTTAGCGGGAAGTTACGGAGATAGTGTGGGACGTGCAGAATATTCCTCAGTAAAGGTCAAAAATTTAAAATCTGTTGCGCATAATTTTCGAAATGTTGGTTCTCTCTTAAAGCAAACAGCTTTTAATGAGACAAAGCGAGATTATTTAAGTGATCTTGATAAATATCATCAACTTTTTCCACAAAAATTGAAATACCAGCAATATGAGCAGGATTATCAATTGCATTATATGCGTAGGATGTTAAACCCGTGCATGAAGTTTATAGGAAATCATAATCCATTATTCCAAGCTTTTACCGATCCTAAGGTTTTTGGCTATATGTGGAGTCTAAAACCTGAACTAAGAAACGACAATATCTATAGTATTATTTTAAAGAAAATAAACCCAGATTTAGCTCAGATACCCTGGGCTAGAACCGGACTTCCTTATGGAACGCAAGAAGGAAAAACAGATTCTTACTCAAAAGTGCATCATTCTTATAAGAAACTTATTGATGTAGATTTATACGAGGAAATAAAAAACCTTGTCTTGTCAGATGAAATAAAAAGCATAGAGATATTTAATATTGAGTCATTAAAATACTCTTTAAAATTGATTAAAGAAGTTACACATACAAAACATTGGTATGAGGAAAAACTTATTTGGATAGCTTCTTTAGCAAAAGCCGTTTCGTATTACAATATTAAATCGTCTAAAGGGTACAAAAAGCAACCAATCGACACTTTTAATAGTAGACTTTTAGTGCCACTAGAGTTTTATGGTCGCAATCACTCTATATCTAAATTATTAAAAAAATTATAATTTAACTGAAAAACAGAATAGGCAAAAGCCTTATATGGAAATTTCTCACGAAATATTGACCCGAGTCACCATCTTAGATATTTCTGTGATATTGATGTATATCATTGGGATAGTAGCGCTTGCACAAAAATTTAGAAATATTTCTGTAAAATTTGTTAGATTATTTGCAATTATTGGTTTAATACATCTTTCTTTCACGCTTATATATTATTACCTAACGTTGGATAATGTAGCCGATGCTATTGGTTATTATAGGCGGGTTATGTATTTATTTAATAGTTGGGGCGATACTTTTGGACAGGGTACAACTTTTATATATTTTACTTTATATCCTTTGGTCAAATATTTAGGGCTTTCCTATTTTGGAGCCTATTTTATTTATTCCTTTTTGGGGCTTTTGGGGTTTTATTATTTGCTTAAAATATTGATAAATGTTTCCTATGAGAAATGGAGTGCTTGGTTTTATCTTTTATTACTTCCAAATGCCCATTATTGGACCGTTGCCATTGGGAAGGATTCATTAATTTTTTTCGGTATAAGCCTTCTTTTATATTCTTACTATTTTAAAAAAAGGTGGACCTTTTTTATTTTCCCACTGCTTCTCGTCGGTTTTGTTAGATTGCATACCTTATTTTTTATACTGGTAGCATTTGGTACTACACAGGTGCTTTTGAATAAAAAAATTAAAATCTCAACCAAAATTTTAGTGTTTATTTTACTTGGGGGAGTTTTATATGTAATGTTTCCATTTTTGATGGCCAGAGTAGGATTCGTTGATACCGAAAGTATTATCTCGCAATTTGAGGATTTGGCTGGACAAAAAATTGAGGGTGGATCGTCAATATATATGGGGGATAAAAATTTATTGGTAAAGTGGTTCAGCTATATGTTCCGCCCCTTATTTTATGACGCTTTTAATATTTTAAGCTTAATAGTTTCTTTTGAAAATGTATTGTGGTTATATTTTTTCATAAAGATATTTAAGGAATGGCGTAAAAAAATCCAATTCTCATTTCAAGATATTTATTGGATAATGTTCTTTGCCATTTTCTTTATTACAATCCCTGCAGCATATTTATTATATAATCTCGGCCTTGCAATTAGACAAAAGACTATGGTTATCCCTTTCCTTTTTACCCTTTTATTTCTATCAACTTTTAGATTAAAGAGAAAGTAAATATGAAACAGAAAAAGAAAATTTGTTTTTTTACCATTTCACTTGCAAAAGGGGGAGCGGAAAACCAATTAATCAAATTGGCCATTTATTTTAAAAAAAGGGGATATGAAGTGGAAATTATACAAGCACTTTCCCAAAACGATTTTGAAAAGATATTGACTGATTATGAGATACCTGTTCATTTAATTAAATATGATACTCTTAAAGGAATAAAACAATTATTCAGTTACATAAAAAACAGCAAACAGGATATAATTATTTCTTTTATGTTTGGGGCCAACCTTGCTGCACGTTTGGTAAAAAAGCGATTTCGAATACCACTTATAACTTCTGTAAGAACCAGTAATATTTCAAAATTCTATCATGTATTGTATAAATTTTCTTATAAGACAGACAATTTTACAGTTTTTAATTCTCAACATGCATTAAAAGAATTTGTGTCTAATAAACTTGCGTTGCCCAAAAAATCCATATTTATTCCCAATGCTGTATCAATTGGCGAAAGGGAATTTTCTCGATCTAAGAACAAGATATTTACATTAGTTAGTGTAGCTCACTTTAGACCTGTAAAAGATTATAAAACATTATTCCATGCCATTAAGATTTTAAAAGAAAAAAATATAGAAATAAAACTTATAGTTATAGGCAAGATCTTTGAATTGACGTGGCCCGAATCAATGATTAAAGAATTAGGTTTAGAACATAATATTGAATTAATGGGTTTTATTCAAAACCCCCAACCATTTTTAGAAAAAGCAGACGCGTTGGTTTTGTCATCATTATGGGAGGGAACACCAAATGCTGTTCTTGAGGCTATGGCAAATAAATTACCTATTATAGCTTCAAATATCCCGAGCTGTGAAGAGCTTATTACTAAAGGACGATGTGGATATTTGTTTCGTTTGAAAGACGAAGAAGACCTTAGTTCTAAAATTGATTCGCTTATTTCTCTATCTGAAAGTGAAAAAGAAAAACTTGGAAGCAATGGTTATGAATATGTTCGGGAAAATTATTCTGAAAAAATTGTTTATAAAAAGTGGGAGGCATTGATAGACAAAATATAATGAATCAAAATATGCCAAAACTTGTCCGTATAACAACTGTTCCAGTCTCACTTGAAAAATTGCTGGAAGGGCAATTGGCTTTTATGTCAAAGGAATATGAAGTTGTGGCAGTGTCTTCAGAGATAGAGCGTTTAAAAAACTATGGTAAGAATGAAGGTGTTCGTGTATTTCCGTTAGATCTTACAAGAAAGATTACCCCATTTAAAGATATTAAGGCAGTCTATAAACTTTATCGATTTTTAAAAAAAGAAAAGCCTCTAATTGTACATACTCATACTCCAAAAGCTGGAATTGTTGGTATGATGGCGGCTTGGCTTGCAAAAGTACCTATCAGGTTGCACACTGTTGCGGGATTGCCTTTAATGGAAACGGTAGGAATGAAAAGAAAAATTTTGAACATTGTTGAAAAAATGACATACTCTTTTGCCACAAGGGTTTATCCAAATTCAAAAGGATTGTATGAATTTATTTTATCCCAAAAATTTACTAAGCATGAAAAGCTTTTAATTATTGGAAAAGGTAGCAGTAATGGTATAGATACAGATTATTTTGACCCTTCCAAATATCTAAAAGAGCAAAACGAAATCCTTAAGAAAAACATAGGAATTCCAAAAGACGATTTTGTTTTCATTTTTGTGGGACGCTTGGTAAGTGATAAGGGAATTAATGAGCTTATCAAAGCTTTCACCAATATTTCAACTAAAAATAAGTATTTATCTTTAGTACTTGTGGGCCCTTTTGAAGAAGAGTTGGATCCTTTGCTACCTGAAACATTAAAATTACTCAATTCACATAATAAGATTTTTGCTGTTGGGCTTAAAAATGATGTTCGGGCCTATATGGCTATGGCACACGTCTTGGTCTTTCCAAGTTACAGAGAAGGTTTTCCAAATGTAGTTATGCAGGCTGGTGCTATGGCTTTGCCTTCAATAGTTTCAAATATTAATGGTTGTAACGAAATTGTGAAAAATGGTATAAATGGAATAATAATTCCAGCTAAAAATATTTCAGAATTGGAACTCTCTATGCAGCAAATGGCTGAAAATAAGAATTTATATAATGAATTGAAAAGCAATTCAAGAAAGATGATTGTGGAGCGTTATCAAAGAGAAGAAATTTGGTCAGCATTAAGCAATGAATATAAAAATTTAAAAGAAAAAATATAGATTTAAAGTATTGAAAATCAACTCTATATTTGTTTGTAAATTATCGTCCCAATGTACAGGAACTATTTAAAACCATTTTTTGATTTGTTTTTTTCTTTTGTCGGACTTTTAATTTTAAGCCCTGTTTTTATTTTAGTAATGGTATGTTTATATATAGTGAATGACGGCAAACCATTTTTTTATCAACTGAGGCCGGGAAAAGATGAAAAAATCTTTAAGATTATAAAGTTTAAAACGATGAATGATAAGACCGATGCCGAAGGAAACTTGCTCAAGGACACGGAAAGGCTTACTACTATTGGAAAAATTGTAAGAAAAACCAGCCTTGATGAAATTCCGCAGCTTATAAATGTACTTAAAGGAGATATGAGTATTATTGGCCCCCGACCTTTATTGCCTGAATATTTACCTTTGTACACCCAAGTTCAAAAAAGAAGACATTTGGTAAAACCAGGAATTACAGGACTGGCACAAGTAAAAGGAAGAAATCAAATGAAATTTAGCGAAAGGCTTATCAATGATGTTTATTATGAGGATAATTTAAATTTTTTTTTAGATTTCAAAATACTATTACTCACCATTCGTTCTGTTTTGTTTAAGTCTTCCAGTGTTGTTATTGGCCAAACAGTCGATGATATTGATGACATTGGCCTAAGTAAAAATTTAAGCTCGAATCATTTCAAAAAAAAGCAAGATGAATATAAAAGGTAAAAAAGTTGTAATAAGAGCAATCGAAAAAGAAGATTTACAATTATTAAATAAATGGTCAAACAACCCGGAAATAAATTATATGCTTGGTGGTTGGCATTTCCCTTCCAGTTTACAGGATCAAGAAAAATGGTTTTCAAATTTAACTTTGAGTAGCAATAACCAGCGTTTTGCTATTGAAACAGAAGATTTGGGCTTAATAGGAATGGTAAATCTTGTAGACATCAACTGGAAAGATAGAAGAGCGTTCACGGGAATGCTTTTAGGAGATAAGGATATTCGCGGCAAAGGTTATGGAAAAGACACGATTATGGCGATCAATAAATATGCTTTTGAAGAACTGGGATTGATGCGTTTAGATGGATCAATGATATCCTACAATGAATCTTCACTAAAAGTTTACATTGAAAAATGTGGCTGGGTAAAAGAAGGAATTAAAAAAAATGCATATTTCAGAAAAAATGAATGGTGGGATGAAATAATTGTTGGTATTACTAGAGAAAATTATTTCAATTTTTTGAAGCAAAATCATTATTGGAATGATTAATAAAGAGTTTGGGTCAGATTTTCACTATGTGCTTTCGGAGAAATGGAGGGATATAGATACTGCAGATTCCTATTTAAACAAGAAAGGTTTTTCGTTTCATTTTTCTGGCCGTTCGGCACTATATTCTATTCTTAAAACAGGAATTGATGAATACGAATGGAAAAAAATTGTTGTCCCTTCCTACTATTGCCATGAGGTTTATCATTTTATTGCATCACTACCAATCACAATTGAATATTACAATATTACCCCACTTGAGGAAACTATAATTTCATTAAAAAATGGAGATGACGATGGACAAACTGCCGTTTTGATTGTAGATTATTTTGGTATAAGTAAGTTAAACTATAATCATATCAAAAACGCTTCAATTATTGAAGACCTTACCCATAATTTGGCAGAAATTAAAAATTCCAAAGCCCATTTTTGCTTTGGGTCTTTAAGAAAAGTATTGCCTTTGCCCGTGGGTGGTTTTTGCTATTCACCAAAAAAATTAAAACTTTCCTCTCCAGATAAAAATATAATAGCCGAAAGTGTAGCAATTGAAAAGTTCACGGGAATGTATTTAAAAGCACTTTACCTAAAGAATCAATTCAACAATAAGGACATTTTTAGATCCCTTTATACAAATAGTGAAAATGATTTTGAACTAGTATCCACAAATTCTGTCTCTTATACACATCTGACGCTGCCGACGAATAGAGAGGTGTAGATC
>OMOM01000150.1_pt1 | contig 47382 bp, 41 predicted proteins | sample 1646501 | NCBI WGS metagenome assembly OMOM01 (sample SAMN05416802, study PRJEB24817) | seawater metagenome | isolation source: Sea water | place: Canada:Atlantic | collected 2013-07
CACCCGCTGCACGTGGATCTGCTGCGCGTCGACAAGACCCACAAGATCACCATGAGCGTTCCCTTGCACTTCACCAACGAAGAAAGCTCCATCGGCGTGAAAAAGCAAGGCGGCGAGATCCAGCACAACTTCGCAGAAGTAGAAGTGAGCTGTCTGCCCCAGCACCTGCCTGAGTTCATCGAGGTGGACATGGCTAACGCTGAGCTAGACTCCGTTGTTCACTTGTCCGATTTGAAACTGCCGAAAGGCGTGGAACTGACCCAGCTCGCACTGGGCGAAGACCACGACCAGCCGGTGGCCGCGGTTCACCAACCCAAAGTGCGTGCGTCTTCCGATGATGACGACGCAGCAGAAGGCGAAGAAGCCGCAAGCGAGGAATAAGACCTACCGTGGCGGATCCCGTTCGACTGATCGTAGGCCTGGGCAACCCGGGCCGCGAATACGAAGACACCCGCCACAATGCTGGCGTCTGGTATGTGGACGCCCTGGCCCGACGTCAGGGCGTCTTCCTTACCGAAGACAAGAAATATTTCGGCCTCACCGCCACCTTTTCCTTTGAAGGCGAAACAATCCGCCTCCTGGTACCGACCACCTTCATGAACCGCAGTGGTCAGGCCACCGCCGCTCTGGCGAATTTCTTCAAGATCCCCGTTACGCAGATACTGGTTGCTCACGACGAGCTCGACCTGCCCCCCGGCTGCGCCCGCTTCAAGCAAGGCGGCGGCCACGGCGGCCACAACGGTCTGCGTGATATTATTAGCCGGCATGGCAACAGCCGTGATTTTTACCGCCTGCGTCTAGGCATCGGCCACCCCGGCTCTGCTGACCGGGTTACGCCCCATGTGCTGAGCAAACCCTCCAAAGCCGACCGAGACCTGATCGATCGCGCCATCGATGAAGCTGTCCACAACACCGCCGATATGCTTCGCGGCGACCTGAATAGCGCCATGAACCGACTCAACGGCTTCAAGGCATAAAAGCCGCTGCTGCGCTTCAAGTTGTGGAGCAATCCTGATACCACAACCCCGCGCCCACACCCTGCCCGCAACTCGTTGCTTTAAACCAAGAAAAGTGACCCTCGCGTTGAGGCTTGTAGCTTGTAGCGTGTCGCTCATGTAGCATTGCGGCCTCGAAAAATGGAGGTCTGTCATGGGTTTCAAATGCGGTATCGTCGGTCTGCCCAACGTGGGCAAATCCACCTTGTTCAACGCGCTCACCAAAGCGGGTATTGATGCCGAGAACTTTCCGTTCTGCACCATTGAACCCAATACCGGTGTGGTTCCAGTACCGGACCCCCGCCTGGACAAGCTGGAAGCCATCGTCAATCCGGAGCGAGTGCTGCCCGCCACCATGGAATTCGTCGACATCGCAGGCCTGGTAGCCGGCGCCTCTAAAGGTGAGGGCCTGGGCAACAAGTTTCTCGCCAACATCCGCGAAACTGACGCTATCGCCCACGTGGTTCGCTGCTTCGACGATGAAAACGTCATCCACGTATCGGGCAAGGTATCCCCACTGGACGATATCGCCGTGATCAATACCGAGCTGGCCCTCGCCGACCTAGACACGGTGGAAAAAGCACACTTCCGCGCCACCAAGGCGGCCAAAGGTCAGGACAAGGACGCCAAAGGTTTGCTGCCGGTACTGGACAAGGTACTGCCCGCCCTTAATGAAGGCGACCCGGCCCGTTCCGTGGAACTCACAGACGATGAGCGCAAGGCGATTAAAAGCCTCAATCTACTGACGCTGAAGCCGACCATGTACATCGCCAACGTGGACGAAGGGGGCTTTGAAGACAATGCCCTGCTGGACGCCGTGCGCGACCTGGCCGAGAAAGAAAATTCCTCAGTAGTGCCCATCTGCGCCAAAATTGAATCGGAAATTGCTGAGTTGGACGACGAAGAAAAAGCCGACTTCCTCGCCGACCTGGGCATGGAAGAGCCGGGCCTGAATCGAGTCATTCGCGCCGGCTTTGATTTGCTCGGCCTGCAGACCTACTTCACCGCCGGCGTTAAGGAAGTACGCGCCTGGACCGTGCGCGTTGGTGCCACCGCGCCCCAGGCCGCAGGCGTGATCCACACGGATTTTGAGAAAGGCTTCATCCGTGCCGAAGTCACCGGCTACGAAGACTATATCGCCAACAATGGCGAACAAGGCGCCAAGGAAGCCGGTAAATGGCGCCTTGAAGGCAAGGAATACATCGTCAAAGACGGCGACGTGGTGCATTTCCGGTTCAACGTTTAAAGCGACACGGCTCCTGGCCACAAAAAAGCCGCGCCCAAATTTTGGACGCGGCTTTTTTTGTTCTACTCAAGCCAAAACTCATTCGCGCCTCAGCTTTACACTTTTAATGGTTTGAACGTTGAACGTTGAACGTTGAACGTTGAACGTTGAACGGATTCTAGTCCGTACCGCCCGCGTTCACCGGCTCGAAATCTTCATTATTCAACTCCGGCAGTTTCTCATCGCAACCCTGAATGCCCTGCTTCTTCAGGTTGGTGCAGACCCGATCCAGTTTGTTATCCACCGCATGCATGTGATCCAGCAAAAGATGGATCGCTTCAGCCACCGGGTCTGGCATATCATTGCTGACCCCATACGCCTGAAAACCAATTTTTTCGGCCATTTCCTGGCGAGTTTTCTCTTTCTCGGTCAACGGATGATTAATTACCCGACCAGGAATACCCACCACCGTGGCTCCTTCCGGCACTTCTTTGGTGACCACGGAGTTAGAGCCAATCTTGGCATTCTTGTGCACGGTAAACGGGCCCAACACTTTCGCCCCCGCACCGACAACCACTCCGTCTTCTAGGGTCGGGTGGCGTTTACCTTTACTCCAACTGGTCCCGCCCAGGGTCACGCCATGATAAAGCGTCACGTCATCGCCGATTTCCGCGGTTTCGCCAATGACCACCCCCATACCGTGGTCGATAAAGAAACGGCGGCCAATTTTGGCACCAGGGTGGATTTCAATGCCCGTCAACCAACGTGAAAAAGTGGAGAGCAAGCGCGCTAGCTGCTTAAAGTTTCGGGTCCACAAGCCATTCGCCAAGCGATGAAAAAGCACCGCGTGCAAGCCAGGGTAATTCAGCAGCACTTCCAGCGTATTGCGTGCCGCCGGGTCCCGGTGAAAGACCGAACGAATGTCCTCGCGCACTTGATTCAACATAACTACCTCATTTTGAAACCTAGGACCAAGGCCCATTAGGATGACACCAGTGGCCGTTTGCTATGGCCTATCGGCCCTCATCACGCTGCATTTTTTTCTCCAGCGCCACCAATACGCCGCGCAAAATGCTCATTTCCATTTTGTCCGGGCGAGCGCGCATGAACAAACGACGCATGCGTGTCATTACTTGACCTGGCTGTTGCGGATTTAAAAAACCACTCTGTGCCATCACCTTCTCCAAATGATCGAGAAAACCAGAGACCGCTTCATTGGTGGCCGGCGGTTCATCCCAGAACATTTCTGGCAGTGGCATCACTTCACGGCGGGAGCGAGATTCCTGCAACTCGAAATCATCCCCCAACAACGCAAGACGCAACTCGTAACTGATTAATTGAACCGCCGACGCCACATTCAAGACCCCATACTCTGGATTAGCGGGCACACTCACGTGGAGATTGCAGCGGCGCAGCTCGTCGTTGGTCAGCCCCCGGTCCTCACGACCGAACAACACCGCAATGCGGGTATCCTGCGGCGCATTGGCCAAATCGTGGGAGAGCTGTGCAGCCAACTGGCGCGGCGTCAGGCAGGGCCAGGGAATACGGCGTTGGCGCGCGCTAGTACCGATCACCAAAGTGGCGCCTTCCAGCGCCTCATCCACGCTGTTGCACACTTGCGCCGCCTCCAGCACGTCCCCGGCACCGGAGGCACGGGCGGTCGCCTCCACGCTGGGATAGGACTGTGGCTGCACCAACCGCAAGTCCGACAGGCCCATGGTTTTCATAGCCCGGGCAGCCGCGCCGATATTGCCGGGGTGGGAGGTTTCCACCATCACGATGCGCACATTTTCCAACATGGGAGGCCTCTCATTAAAAAAGGCGCTAATCTTAACACGGCGGCTGCCCTGATCGCGCGGGCTCTGCTACAATCCGCGCCCCGGAACGGGAACCCCGAGTTTCCCTGCCCCGCGCTCTTTAACACCGTTACGCCACACGTCATATTGAGGATAGATGCCATGCATGCGCCGCAAGTGAATATCGCCCTGCGAGCCGCCCGTCAGGCGGGTACTCTGATTCGTAGAGCTGCCGAAAGCAGTGATCCCTTATCAGTTACGCAAAAAGGCATGAACGACTTCGTTACCGAAGTAGATCGTGCTGCAGAAGCACGCATCATCGATGTGATCCGCAAGGCCTACCCGGACCACAGCATTCTGGCTGAAGAATCCGGTGCTCTCGAAGGCAGTGGCGACGGCAAAGACTACCAGTGGATCATCGACCCACTGGACGGCACGACCAACTTCATTCATGGCTTCCCGCAATATTGCGTCTCCATTGCCCTTAAATACAAAGGCAAAATGGAGCATGCCGTGATCTACGATCCCAACCGCGACGAAGAATTCACCGCCAGCCGTGGCCGCGGCGCCGCCCTCAACGGCCGCCGCATCCGCTGCACCAACCGAGCAGGGCTAGAAGGTTGCCTGATTGGCACCGGCTTCCCGTTCCGTAAAGACCAGGCGCCGCATATGGACGCCTACTTAGGCATGTTCGCCGATGTGGCCGCGGCCACCGCCGGCTTACGCCGCCCCGGTTCTGCGGCACTGGATCTGGCCTGGCTGGCCGCCGGCCGATTGGATGGTTTCTTTGAATTCGGCTTGGCCGAATGGGACATGGCCGCCGGAGTACTGTTAATTACCGAAGCAGGCGGCTTGGTGGGCGACCTGAGCGGTGGGCATAAATACCTGGAAAGCGGTGGCATCGTCGCCGGCAGTCCAAAGGTCTTTAAGGGGCTGCTACAAAAAATCAAACCGCACCTGACGGAAACGCTGAAACGCTGAAACAAGCCCAAGCTACAACGCGGCTCCAGCACAGCTTGAGTCGCGCTTCATTATCCTCCTCCCCAACCTCCGAATCGCGGCTCCATCCCATCACCCCATAGCCAACTTTCCTGGTGTTGCAGCTTGGCGCTAAACACTTATTGCTGCTTTTTTCCTTAGATCCCAAACCAATTTTTTCATTTCCGCATGGACATCTCGGCATGCTTTGCTAGCGTGGTAAGCACAACAGTTCAGCAAAGAGGTGCTTCATGACAATGGTTTCTCTCACTGATAACGGCCTATTTCGCCAGCAATGCTACATCAATGGTCAATGGTGTGATGCGGATGACGGCGCCACCTTTGCGGTCGACAACCCGGCAAGTGGGGAAGACATCGGCACCTCGCCTCGTATGGGCGAGACGGAGACTCGCCGCGCCATTGACGCCGCCCACCAAGCCTTTCCTGGCTGGCGCGATAAGACCGCCGCTGAACGTGCCAATCTGCTCATGGCCTGGCACGACCTGATGATAGAGCACCAGGACGATCTGGGTCGGCTGATGACCTTGGAACAAGGCAAACCGCTGCCCGAAGCTAAAGGCGAAATAGCCTACTCAGCCTCTTTCCTGAAATGGTTTGCTGAAGAAGCCCGCCGAGCCTATGGCGATACTATTCCAGCGTCCAAACCCGGGCAGCAGATTGTAGTCATCAAACAACCCATTGGGGTCACCGCTGCAATCACCCCCTGGAATTTCCCTTCTTCCATGATTACCCGCAAAGCCGGCGCCGCACTAGCTGCGGGCTGCACCATGGTGGTCAAACCGGCCAGCGCCACCCCTTATTCGGCTCTGGCACTGGCTGAACTTGCCGCCCGCGCGGGCATCCCCGCGGGTGTCTTCAACGTTATCACCGGCAGTGCCAGTGCCATTTCCACCGCCATCACCGATTCTCCCATTGTCCGCAAACTCAGCTTTACCGGCTCCACCGAGGTGGGCAGCCAGCTGATGGCTCAGTGCGCCAAACACATCCAGAAAGTCTCACTGGAGTTGGGCGGCAACGCTCCCTTCCTCGTATTTGATGACGCCAACCTGGATAAAGCGGTTGAAGGCGCCATGGCCAGCAAGTTCCGCAACACTGGCCAGACCTGCGTCTGCGTGAACCGCTTTCTGGTCCAAGAAAGCATCCACGATGCCTTTGTGGAAAAATTTAAGGTGGCCATCGAAGCCATGAAAGTCGGCGACGGCTTTGATGAAGGCGTTTCTCAAGCCGCATTGATCAACCGCGGCGCCTCCGACAAGGTGATGGAGCACTTGGAAGATGCTCTGAGTAAAGGCGCCAAGGTGATCACCGGTGGACAGCGCCATGAACGCGGCGGCAACTACGTACAGCCCACCCTGATTACCAATGTCTCCACCGATGCCCAGCTCTGCCAAGATGAAACGTTCGGGCCGCTGGCAGCCATCATTCCTTTTAAAACCGAAGAAGAAGCCCTGCGCATTGCCAACGACACCCCCTATGGGCTGGCTGCGTACTTCTACAGTGACAATATCCACCGCTGCTGGCGCGTCGCCGAAGCGCTGGAAAGCGGTATGGTCGGCGTTAACGAAGGCCTAATCTCCAACGCCACCGCGCCGTTTGGCGGAGTCAAGGAATCCGGACTCGGTCGCGAAGGCTCCCACCAGGGCATGGAAGAGTATCTGGAAACAAAATATCTGTGCATGGGAAGCTAAATACAGCGACGCGCGACAACGCGAGGTAAATGAAGCATCAATCTGGTAGGCATGGGCCCGCACTTTACCGTATTGGTCGCGGGCTCAGGAATCTGGCATTGCTCATACCTACCCTCGTGTTGCAGCTTGAAGCATAAATAGGAGTTAAGGATGACGAAACGGCTAAACATCGCCCTGCTCCCCGGCGACGGCATCGGCCCTGAAGTTATGGCCGTAGCCGAACACGCTCTAACCCTGCTGATCGATCGCTTTCAGTTACCGTTGACCTACACCTCCTTTCCTTGGCCCTCCCACGCTTGGCACCAACAGCACGGGCACATGATGCCGGAAGACGGCGTAAAGCAGCTTCGAAGCTTTGATGCCATTATACTAGGTGCTCTGGGCGACCCCGGGCCGCTAGACGCCCCGGATCGTTTTGTACTCCCCGACAGTATTTCCCTGTCACCGCTGCTGGCCTTGCGCAAACAACTGGACCTGTGGGCCTGTGAGCGCCCCGCCCGCTGGCAGCCCGGTGCTCCCCAATATCTCAGCGACCCGCGTGCCAACGATGTAGACATGCTGGTGATTCGCGAAAACAGCGAAGGCGAATACAGTAATCAGGGCGGTCGTCTGCGAGCCGGCACTCCTCACGAGGTGGCCACCCAAGTGGAAGTGTTCACCGCCTCTGCTACCGAACGATTGATTCGCCATGCATTCGAACGGGCTCGCCAGCGGGCCAAGCAACGCCCCATTCCTCGGCATTTCAAAGATGAAAAGTCCGCCCAGGTATGTTTGATCACCAAACGCAATGCCCAACCATTCTGGGGCGACCTGTACACCGAAACCTTCCTACGCTTGGCTCGGGAATACCCCGATGTGGACACCCACCATGAGCTGGTGGATGCCGCCTGCATGAAATTCGTGCAATGCCCTTGGCGTTTTGATGTGGTGGTGGCCAGCAACCTGCATGGAGACATTCTCACCGACTTGGCCGCGGTACTCTGTGGCGGTCCAGGGCTAGCGCCGTCCGCCAATCTCAACCCGGAAGACGGCAGCATCCCCGCCCTGTTTGAGCCGGTGCACGGCAGTGCCCCGGATATCGCGGGAAAAAACCTGGCGGACCCCCGCGCAACCCTGCTCAGCTTAGCTATGACGCTGGAATGGCTGGCCCACCACCACCCGGCATTGGGCAATGCGGCACAACATCTGCATGACACAGTGAACGCAGACTTGGCGAAGGAAGGAGACACTTCGCCACAGCACAGACAAGAGAAAGGAACGCTGGAAACAGGACAACGGCTTTATGCATTGCTGGCCCAGTAACATCAACCAGTAACGTGAATTTACCCGCGAGGCGTATTCCACGCTCCGCTGGCACAGAGTTGCACAGGTGGCGACAAAACAGTTCACCAAGGGCCACCGCAACAGACAACGACGGCAATGAGTAATTGAGAAAGGAGGCACCATGAGTCATTTGTCCCCCTTACTGGTTCAATCCAGCGGGATTTGCGCAGAGCGCGGTGAAGGAAGCTGGCTCTACGATGAACAGGGAAATCGCTGGCTGGACTTCACCTCCGGCATCGGCGTGACCTCCACCGGCCATTGCCACCCCAAAGTAGTCGCGGCAACCCAGGCCCAAGTTGCCAAGCTGGTGCATGCCCAATACGCCACGGTAACCCACCCCAGCATGCTGACTCTCACCGACCGGCTCTACGAACACTTGCCCAAAGGCTTGGATGCAATCGCTTTTTCCAACTCTGGCAGCGAATCCGTAGAGGCAGCCATTCGCCTGGCCCGCCAGGCCTCCGGGCGCACCAATTTAATCGCTTTCCGAGGCGGCTTCCACGGTCGCACCCTCGCCGCCGCATCACTAACCACCTCCACCAGCAAGGTACGCACCGGTTGGCAACCGCTGATGGCCGGGGTCAGTATTGCGCCGTTCCCTCACGCCTATCGCTATGGCCAGGACATGGACCAATGCGTTACTGATTGCCTCAACGAGCTGGACCATATCTTCATCACCGAGTGCAATCCGGCAGATACCGCCGCGATGATCATTGAGCCGGTGCAGGGGGAGTACGGTTACTACCCCGCCTCTATTGCCTTCATGAAAGGCCTGCGCGAGCGCTGCGATAAATATGGCATTCTGCTGATTGCAGATGAAATTCAGGCAGGCTTTGGTCGCACCGGCAAGTTCTGGAGCCACGAACATTTTGCCGTTCAGCCAGACATGATTATCACTGCTAAAGGCCTAGCCAGCGGCTACCCTTTGTCTGCTATCGCCGCCAGTAAGGAGATCATGGCTCAGGGTTACCCCGGCTCTCAGGGTGGCACCTACGGCGCCAATGCGGTGGCCTGTGCCGCCGCATTAGCCACCCTAGACGTGATCGAGAAAGAGCAGCTGGTGTCCCGCGCAGACGCTCTCGGTCAGCAGTTACTTACTCACCTGCAAGGTCTGCAAAAACAGCACGATTGCATCGATGAAATACGCGGCATGGGCCTGATGCTGGGTCTTGAGATAGTCAGCGCCCCACACACGCCCGACGGGGAGCGTGCCGGAAAATTGCTCAAGCATTGCGAAAGCAACGGCATGCTAATGCTGCGCTGTGGCACCCACGGGCAGGTGGTACGCTGGTTGCCACCACTCACCGTCAGCGAAGCGGAAATCGAGCAGGCGGTCGCGCTATTCGATACCGCACTGAAAGAAACCTGAAAAACAGCTACAAGCTCTAAGCAGCAAGCGCGGGCGCAGATTCTGGAGTCCCTATGACTTTCCCCGCGTTGCCGCTTGTAGCAAGAGAAAGGAGCCCTGATGACCGAGACCACCATCACCGTGCTATTGGCCGAAGATGAACCCGCCCTGCCTGGGTTGGAGTCCCTAGAGGGCTTAGCTCGGGTTCAGGAAGCACGAACACCTGCGCAGTTAGAACGCGCACTATTGGAGACCGACATTCTGGTGGTCACCGATTTTCGCACCGATCTGCTGGCTGAAGTGTGGCCAGATGATTGCCCGGTGCGGTGGGTCCACGCTACCAGCGCCGGTGTGGATGCGTTAATGATCGACCCCATCAAGCACAGTGACATTGTGGTCACCAATGCCCGTGGCACCTTCGACCACGGCATCGCCGAGTATGTACTGGGCGCCTTGCTAATGTTCGCCAAAGACTCCTTCGGCAACCTTGCGCTGCAAGCTCAACACCGTTGGCAACACCGAGAAACCGCCATGCTACGCGGCGCCAATGCACTGGTGGTTGGCGCAGGCTCTATTGGCCGGGAAGTCGCCACATTATTGCGTGCTATGGGCATGCAGGTGGTAGGCACTGCCCGCAACGCTCGCCACGACAGTGCCTTTCATCGGGTACACCGCCAGCAGGATCTGCCTGCCCTGCTCTGCGATGCGGATTACGTTGTCATCACCGCACCACTGACGCCGGACACTCATGGTTTGTTTGACGACACCACCTTTCGCCAAATGAAGCCCGGTGCTGCACTCGTCAACGTGGGGCGTGGCCCCATTGTGCGCACGGAGGCTCTGCTGCGCGCCCTACAGCAAGGCCGGCTAGCCGGCGCGGCACTGGATGTGTTTGAAGAAGAACCACTCCCCCCCAACCACCCACTGTGGGATCAACCCAATGTCATGATTTCCGCCCATATGGCCGGGGATTTTATTGGCTGGCGACAGGCTTTGGGCCAGCAATTTGTCGATAACTTCCACCGCTGGCGCCGGGGCCAGCCACTGGACAACCCGGTCAACAAGGAACACGGCTATGTGAGTAATGCCTGACCCAGAATGCCAGACAAGGCGGTATAGCCTATACCTGGTGTCCTACTCAGGCAGTATCAAAATCAGGAGGATCGTCGATGAGCAAGGAACTACTGACCATGAGCGCCCAGGCGCTGAAAGCCGCTTACCAGGCCGGCGCCCTCTCCCCCGTGGAGGTTTGCAATACTCTGCTTGACCATATTGAGCGCCATGATGAGGCACTCAACGCCTGGTGTCTGATTGATCGAGACACCACCTTACAGTGGGCTCGCGACGCGGAGCAGCGATACCAGAACGGCACCGCTGAAGGCCTTCTCGACGGCGTCCCTGTGGCCGTCAAAGACGTGTTCCTCACGCCCATGTGGCCTACGCTGAAAGGGTCTAAAACCATCGACCCGGCCAGCACGCTGGAAAAGCGCTCCCCCGCCGTGGCCGCACTGGAACGTCATGGCTACGTACCGCTAGGCAAAACCACCACTCCGGAATTTGGCTGGAAAGGGATTACTGACAGCCCCCTTTGTGGCCCCACCAACAACCCTTGGGACCCAAGCAAAACCTCCGGCGGCAGCAGTGGCGGCAGCGCCGCCGCAGTATCCGCCGGTATGGTACCGCTGGCACTAGGGACCGACGCGGGCGGATCCATCCGTATTCCCGCCGGGTTCTGCGGCATCGTCGGCCACAAACCCACATTCAGCGAAGTTCCTCACTGGCCCGCCAGTCCTTTCGGCACCCTGGCACACGCGGGTCCTATGACCCGCTCCGTGGCTGATGCCGCGTTGATGATGACCGTAATGAGTGAGGCTGACGCCCGCGACAGCCTAGCCGCGCCGCGCCGCGGCATTGATTATGTAGCTGCGCTACAACAGCCAATGAAAGGTCTGCGTATCGCCCTAAGTACCACCCTAGGTTACGTGGACGTCAATCCTGAAATCGAAAAGGCCACCCGCGAAGCGGCCCGGGTTTTCGAATCCTTAGGCGCCACCGTCAGCGAAGTGGATCCGGGATTCAGCAACCCTCTTGCCGCTTTCAGTCACCTATTTTATAGCGGCGCTGCCAACGCCATGCGCGACTTAGGTGAACGCCAGCGCAGCCTAATGGACCCTGCTCTGGTCGAAGTAGCAAGCAAAGCGGAAAAGCTAAGTATGTTGGACTATCTCGGCGCCATGAATGAACGCATGGCGGTGAGTGAACGGATGGCCCTATTCCATACTAAATACGACCTGCTTATCACCCCCTGTCTGCCTATCGAGGCATTCGACACCAACCGGGAAGTGCCCGTGGACTGGCCCAGCACCCGTTGGCCCACATGGACGCCCTTCACCTACCCCTTCAACATGACCGGTCAGCCAGCCCTGTCTGTCCCGCTGGGGCTCAGCAGCAATGGCCTACCCATGGCGCTACAGATTGTGGGGGCCCGCTTCGACGATGCCCGAGTGCTCGCCGCTGGCCACGCCTTCGAGCAGGCACAGCCGTTTGTGCACCTCCCCCCTCTGCTGGATGAACTGCTGAAAGGCGCCTAAGGAAAGGAGATCTTTAATGGGAAACAGCAATCTGGACACAGATTTCTACGAAAGCGAAGACCCCATCTGGAACCCGGCCCTGCTGACCATTCCAGTGCCAGGTATCCGTCGTATGGTGAACTTGGCCGCGGACATGGATGATGTCATTCATTTATCCATCGGTCAGCCCGATTTCAAACCGCCAGAGCATGTAATTCAGGCCGGGGTGGACGCACTTTATGCTGGCCAGACCGGTTACACCATGGATGCGGGCCTACCCGAACTACTGGACTCTTTGGCCGAGTATTACAGCAAGCGGTACCAGCGCACCCTAGTGCCGGAAAACTTCTTAGTCACCACCGGTGCCACCGAAGCTCTGTATCTGGCATTAACCGCCACCTCGGCGCCCGGCCGAGAATTCATCGTGCCGGACCCCTCTTTCATGCTCTATGGCCCACTGATCCGCATGAACGGCGGCATCGTGCGCAGCATTGCCACCCGTGCCGAGAACAATCACCAACTGGATCCGCAGGAGGTCATTGATGCCATGGGCCCCAACACCTTTGCGGTGATCCTTAACTCACCCAGTAACCCCACTGGCACCATCTACCCGCGGGAAACCATTGACGCCATTGTCGAAGAAGCCGCCTACCGTGGCATCCATGTGATCAGCGACGAGGTCTACGACCATCTAATTTACGATGGAAAAGATTACCCTAGCGTACTCTCCAGCTGCCCAGACTTGGATCATGTCATGGTCATCAGCAGCTTCTCGAAAACCTTCTCCATGGCGGGCATGCGTGTTGGCTGGCTCATTGGCAGCCAAGGGGCGATTAAAAAACTACGCCGCTACCATATGTTCACCACCACCGTTGCCAACACCCCCTGCCAATGGGCCGGCGTTGCGGCACTGCGTGGCAGCAATCAATTCATCGACAGCATGGTAGAGGAGTATCAAGGTCGCCGAGATCGGTTGGTAGAACTAGTAGAGCAAACGCCGCACCTAACCGGCTACAAACCCGACGGAGCCTTCTACCTTTTCCCTTCATTACCGGAAGGGGTCGATGGCGCTAACGTGGCCCTGAAATTACTGCGCGAAACCGGGGTCTGTACTATTTCTGGCGATACCTTTGGGGACGCAGGCCGAAATGCCCTACGTATCAGTTATTCCACATCATTGGATCAGATAGAAGAAGCCTTTAGCCGAATTATTCCCTGGATGGAAAAACAGAACTTCAGCTGAGTTAAAAACTGCAGGCCGGGTTGGGCGAATTGCCATACCATACCGGCCTGCATTCTTTCCCTCGCACATGCCGGTTTACCCCACAGCGAAGGAGCCACACAGCCGAACCTTTCTTATTCAGCCACATTAGTTTTATTGCTTTTGCACTTCAGTATGAGCCAGCTCAGCTTCCATATCAGAGAACATTTGCCGCAAGGACGGCATCACATGCTGCATTTGCCGCTGGGAAATCTGCACGGACTCTGCCATCACTTTCGGCATCTTTTTCATGATCGCTTGACCACTTTCTGACTGATAGAAGGTGGCCATATCCTGCATCTCTTTCTGCGAAAAAGTCCGTTGATAAATATCCAGCATCTGTGCCTCCATGGCGCCCCAATTTAATCCTTCATCAAGAATACTTTGCACACGCTTTTTATAACGTTCCACCATGCCCTTTTTATCAGCAGGAATTGTTTTCGCCAACGCCTGGTCGGTCATACTTTCTATTTGCTTGCGCGCTTCAGTAAAAATGGCTTTAGCGTTACTGGCCACTAAAACCTCTTTTGCTGCTGCAACCTTACCTCCCGGCTCTTCACCGTGTACGGCTACCGACACCAAAGACAGCAATATTATCGTTAAAAAATTTTTCATTGCTTGCTCCACTTATTGCGCTATTTCCACCGCCAACCCAAAAACAAAAAGGCCGTGACAACGTCACGGCCTTTCACTATCGATTAACCACTATTAACGATCCATTACCGTTACGGCATTTCATCCACTTCTTCCGGCTCCGGAATCATAAAGTCTTCCTTGCTGACCTTCATCATGAAGAGGATGTTGCTCACCACATAGATGGACGAATAGGTACCCACTAAAACCCCCACCAGCAATGCCTCAGAGAAAGCTCGCATCACTTCGCCACCAAAGAAGTACAACGCCACCAATACCAGCAAAGTAGTAACCGAGGTGTTAATCGTCCGGGTAAAGGTCTGGTTCACCGCACCATTAATGATAGCCACCGGATCCGTCTCCCGGGTACTGCGAAAATCTTCCCGTATCCGGTCAGCCACCACGATGGAGTCGTTAAGCGAGTAACCGATCAGCGCCAGCACCGCCGCCAGCACCGTCAGGTCGAAAGGCCACTGAATCAGTGCAAACAACCCCAGCACAATGATCACATCGTGAAACAGTGCAAGTACGGTAGCTACACCGAACTTGTTGGAGAACCGAAACCACACGTACAGCATCATCAAGCCAAGGGCCAATAGCATGGCGGTGCCGGATTCATCACGAAGTTCGTCACCCACCTGAGGACCAACAAACTCTACTTTCAGTAGTTCCAGATCTGCATTGTGCTCTTTAAGCACATTGAAGACATTCTGGCCGACTTTATCCGCATCCGCATCGTCCTTGGGTGCAACACGGATATTCACCTCCTTAGGTGAGCCGTAATGCTGCACAACGGCATCGCCGAAGCCGGCCTCAGTAAGATCATCACGGGCTTGGGACAGCTCCACATCTGTCGGGCTTTTCACCACGACCGTCGTACCACCGGTAAAGTCCAAGCCCAGGTTGAGCCCTCGGGTCAGCAACAATACGACGGAAATAATTACCAACGCCAGCGACAGAACACCCAGCGGTTTGCGGGCGGCCATAAAATTGATGTTCATGGGTGCTTTACTCATAACCGCCTCAGATGCTCAATTTGCTCGGGGCGCGAGCGCCTCGACCGTAAATCATTTCTGCCATGGCACGGGTACCGATAATCGCCGTGAACATGGAAGTGAGGATGCCAATGAACAAGGTCACCGCAAAACCCTGTACCGAACCGGTCCCTGCTGCAAACAAAATCACCGCCACAATCAGGGTCGTAATGTTGGCATCAAGAATAGTGGTAAATGCACGGGCGTAACCTTCTTCGATAGCCTGGCGTGGACTCAGACCCCGGCGCAGATCTTCACGAATACGTTCGAAGATCAGAACGTTAGCGTCTACCGCCATACCCACCGTCAATACGATCCCGGCAATACCCGGCAGAGTCATGGTAGCGCCGGGAATCAACGACATAACACCAACAATGATTACCAAGTTACCAAGCAGCGCCACATTGGCAATCAAGCCAAATACTTTGTACCAAAGCACCATGAAGGCCAGCACTAATGCCAGCCCTAAAGCCATGGACTTAAGGCCCGCTTCAATATTCTCCGCGCCCAAGCTTGGACCCACCGTGCGCTCTTCAACGATACTCACCGGCGCAGCCAGTGAGCCGGCACGCAGCAGCAGTGCCAATTCGGAGGCTTCCGCCGGGTTATCCAGCCCGGTAATCCGGAAACGGCTACCCAGGGTGCTCTGAATAGTCGCCACGTTGATGACGTACTTATCAGTGCTGCTGGTCATCTGCTCAACGCTGTTGCCGTCTTCGTCGATCACCTTTTTCACGTCGGTCTTGGTTTCGATGAACAGCACGCCCATGGGGTTACCCACGTTCTTGCCGGTAACACGCTGCATACGGCGGGCGCCATCGGAATCCAGTGTTACGTTGACTTCCGGTTGACCGTTCTGCTGATCAAAGCCCATCTTGGCGTCAATCACCTGATCCCCGGTGGCAATGCTGGACTTGTTCAAGGCCACTATCCGGCCTTCTTGCCCCTTGAACGGAAAAAACTCCAACCCCGGCGGCGCCATGCCAGAACGTAGGCGTGCGGAGGACACGCTATTGTCCACCAAACGAAACTCCAGCGTCGCGGTGCGGCCCAAAATCCGACGCGCGGAGGCCGCGTCCTGGATGCCTGGCAGCTGCACTACGATACGGTCTGCCCCCTGACGCTGAACCACCGCTTCCGCCACCCCCAGTTCGTTCACCCTTTTGTTCAAAGCGGTGCGGTTCTGGTCTACGGCGTAGTCCTGCATTTCTTTCAGGGCCGTTTCGTTCAGGGTCATAACAATTCTGGGGCTATCTCCGGCCGGTTGCATGGCCAGCTTGTCCAGCGCCTGGCGCAATGGCGCCCGCGCTGCATCTGCAGCAACCTGATCTCCAAAGGTGGCGATCAGGGTTGTGCCATCCACAGACACCTCGCGATAACGCACCCCTGCGTCACGCAGTGTCAACTTAGCGGTGCCTTCCCAGGCTTCCATGCGGCTCTTCACCACCGAATCCATGTCCACCTGCAGCAAGAAGTGAACCCCGCCACGCAGATCCAACCCCAAATTCATGGGGCTAGCGCCGATATCACGCAACCACTGAGGAGTGGTTGCCGCCAAGTTCAACGCCACCACATAATTATCGCCCAAAGTAGACGCTGCAATATCCTTGGCGCGAAGCTGAGCTTCGGTATCGTTCATACGCACCAGCAATGAACTACCAACAACCTCACCGTCTCCATGGGCCAGGCCGGCGGCATCCAGGGCACTTAATACGCGCTGCCTAGCCACAGCCGACACTTCGCCACCAGCCTCGGAATGACTGATCTGAATCGCAGGCGCATCCGGGTACAAATTAGGAAGCGCATAAAGGCTGCAAACAACGAGTGCAGCCATAAGCAGGAAAAATTTCCAGCGTGGATAGCGGGTCATAGTTCTTTCCAGTAGTGCCGATTTCTTAATCATAAACAGTGCATTAAACGCCTAAAAAAGACATCAACTGGCCTTGATCGGAGCAACCCACAAGGCGTATATGATTAATTAATCGCTCGATACATTGGATTTTGCTGACGTCAAAAACAGCAAAGGCCCCGCACAAGACGGGGCGGCTGTTCTTCTAGATCGATTTAATCGTGCCTTTGGGCAGGGTCGCCTGAACGCTGCTTTTCTGCAGTTTAATTTCCAGGTTGTTGCTGATTTCTACCACTACAAAATCATCGGTAACTTTCGCCACTTTGCCCAGAATACCGCCACTGGTCACTACTTCATCACCCTTACTCAAGCTTTGGACCAAGTTTTTGTGTTCCTTGGCACGCTTCTGCTGGGGACGAATCAGGAAGAAATAGAAAACCACCATCATCACTACCAGCATGATTAGCTCTACACCGCCCGGGCCAGCAGGGGCAGCAGGAGCTGCAAACGCCGGAGAAACCATGGCCGCAGCCATCAGGGCCAACAGGGAACGCATTGCGATGTTCATTAATTACTCCAATCAATAAATAGCTACAGCGCCGGGGTTTGTTGACCTCGGGCTGCATAAAAGTCGTCCACAAAGGCGGACAATGTACCCCCTTCAATGGCCCCCCGCAATCCAGCCATCAACCGCTGGTAATACCGCAGGTTATGGATAGTATTGAGCTGGGAGCCCAGCATTTCATTGCACCGATCCAGATGGTGCAAATAGCTGCGGGAGAAATTCTGGCAGGTATAACAGTCACACTCTGCCTCCAGAGGAGCCAGATCATGGCGGTGCCGGGCATTCCGAATTTTCACCACCCCTTCGGCGATGAACAGGTGGCCATTGCGGGCATTGCGGGTAGGCATCACGCAATCAAACATGTCCACCCCCCGGCGTACCGCCTCAACAATATCATCCGGCTTACCCACGCCCATCAAGTAACGGGGGTGGTCTTCCGGCATATGCGGGGTCAGATTACCCAGCGTTCGTAACATCTCGTTCTGGGGCTCGCCCACACTCAAGCCACCTACCGCGTAGCCGTCAAAGCCAATATCCACCAGCCCGGCCAGGGATTCGCGGCGCAGATCATCATACATGCCACCCTGCACGATACCGAAACAGGCGGCATCATTGCCTTCATGGGCGTCTTTTGAGCGCTTCGCCCAGCGCAGGGACAGCTCCATGGAATCACGGGCCTGTTTTTCAGTGGCCGGGAAAGGAGTGCATTCATCAAAGATCATGCAGATATCGCTGCCCAGCGAGCGCTGTACCTGCATGGCTTTTTCCGGGCTCAGTTCAACCTTGTCACCATTGATGGGGTTTCTGAACACCACGCCCTGCTCGGAAATCTTGCGCATCTCACCAAGGCTGAACACCTGAAAGCCGCCGGAATCCGTCAAGATCGGTTTGTCCCACTGCATAAAGCCATGCAAGGAACCGTGAGCCTCTATGACTTCAGTGCCCGGGCGCAGCATCAAATGGAAGGTGTTTCCCAGACAAATCTCGGCGCCAGTATCGGCAAGATCCCTAGGCAGCATGCTTTTCACCGTGCCATAGGTGCCTACCGGCATAAAGGCCGGCGTTTGAATGGTGCCGCGGGGAAACGTAATTTCACCACGGCGGGCAGCACCGTCGGTGGTGCTGAGCTTGAACGTCATTCGGGACATGGATAAGCGCTCACTTGCATGCGCCACGCAATACGCAGCACGCCAAAAAAGGAAATCTTGGTCATTCGTCAGCTCCGCTTTTCACGTGCTGGGTATTGCGTGATGCCGGCTGCGTTCCCTCAATAAACATGGCATCGCCATAACTGAAAAACCGGTATTGGGCCTCAATGGCCGCCCGGTAGGCGCCCATGATCCGATCTCGGCCGGCGAACGCACTAATCAGCATCAGCAGTGTCGATTTAGGCAAATGAAAGTTGGTCACCAAAGCATCCACCAAGCGGAACCGGTAACCAGGAAAAATAAAGATATCCGTTTCACCCTGACCAGCGTGCAAACCACCTGACTGACTGGCCGCTTCCAGCGCACGCAGCGCAGTAGTGCCTACCGCCACCACTCGACCGCCCCGAGCATGAGCCTGGGCCACCTGCTCCACTAGCGAACCGGGAATCTGGTAACGCTCACTGTGCATATGGTGGTCTTCCACTTTATCCACACGCACCGGCTGAAACGTCCCTGCGCCCACATGAAGAGTGACAAAACCGATATCAACCCCGCGCTGTTCCAAAGCCGCCAGCATCGCATCATCAAAATGCAGACCGGCCGTCGGAGCCGCAACAGCCCCCGGCTCGCGAGCATACACCGTTTGGTAGCGTTCCATATCACCGTCCTCATCTGGGCGGTCGATATAGGGAGGCAGTGGCACATGGCCAATCAGTTCCAATGCGCTCAGAAGAGTGTCACAGCCGTTTCCTGGCAACGAGAAGTGCAGGATAAACAGGGCACCCCGGCGCCCTGTTACCTGGGCACGAATGCCTTTAGCAAATTCCAACCAGCTACCGGGTTTCGGTGACTTGGAGGCGCGCACGTGGGCAAGCGCTTCATGATCATCCACCACTCGCTCTATCAACACTTCTACCTTGCCGCCACTTTCCTTCTGGCCAAACAACCGGGCAGGAATGACGCGGGTATCGTTGAAGATCAACAGATCACCGGGGTGCACATGGGAGAGCAAATCAGGAAACTGCTGATGCTCAAGCGCATCGCAGGTAAGCGCCAACAAACGCGCATCACGGCGTTGCGCAGGCGGGTGACGGGCGATTAACCTGTCGGGGAGCTCAAAATCAAAATCGTCGACATTCACGTACTGTACCGGCACGGAAATTAAAGGGGCCGCAAGGATACTCGCTATCCGGCCGGGAAAAAATACCTGTATCCACTACAGAAAGCGCAAAATTCACCTAGAGCGCTCATAACCTTCTCAGTAATCCCTACTAAATTTTTGATGAAGAAGGCAGTCAGGTTTTGGACTTTTTCGGTAACTGCACCGTCGCCGTAGCAGACAAGCGATCGTGCAGCGCTTGATGCGGCGCAATCAGCACCACCAGATAGCCAGCCCCGAATAAGCTCCAAGAGAGGCAAGCGCCCAAGAAACGTGCCAGGGTTTGCCAGAACTTCACCGGACCGCCACGGTAATCGCGCACCTGCAGCCGCCAGGCTCGCATCCCCAGGGTTTGTCCTCCGCGCATCCAGAACCAGGCGTAGAACAACCAGGTTTCCACCAACAACAGGGGCAGCAGGATCCCCTTCAGATAGTCCGGTGCTGCGCGGGTGACACCGTTTATATCTTCCATTGGCAACCCTGTTTTAGGATAGACCAACACGAAGATACCCGTGGTCACAAACCACAAGGCCAACACCAGAAAGCCATCATAGACCAACGCCATCAAGCGTTTAAGCAAACCAGCGGGCGGGGCATAGTCGGTCATGACGCTCTCCTGGACAGACTGTTTGAGCTAGCGAGGGCCAGAAACGCCCGACATAAAAAAGCCCGCTAGAAGCGGGCTTTTTTATTGTTTGGTACAGAGGCCGGACTCAAATAGAACCCTAACCACTTGATACCATTAAAAATAAAAAAGCCAAATAGGGTGTTGGCCACACTGTTGGCCCCATTAAAAATGACCTGAAAATGGGACCCGAACCCTTCGCGGGCGGCAGTATAACGCAGCCGCCTGAGGCAAGTCATGGAGAGGTCAAAAAACCCCAGTGGCAGCCCTCCACTCACCCTGCACGACAGAAACCTCAGGCCTCCTTAGCCAGAATAGCGAGATACTGCCAGCAGATCCCTAGAACGCGCTCTGCCAACTCAGCCAAGTTCTGATCCACTGCCAAGCGGCCTACCCCCCGATCACCATCAAAAGCGGCAGGCTCCAATTCGCTGATCGTCACCCAGCTCAACCACCACTGATTGCTGTTATGGCCAGGAATACCCCCAAAGCGGTCACCAGAAACAACATTTTCCTGGTGCTCACCGTCAACGAAGTGGCCCAATCCAACCCAAAACCTGTCTGCAGCATCGAGCCCGATCACCAGGTGCACATTCTGCAAGGCTGGATCGGAGACACTCTGAACCTTAAACAAAAGGGCCCCTTTGGCCTTTTTCCCTCCAGCCCATGCCTCATAAACACTCCAGTCGAGCCTGTCCTTTCTGGCGGCATTCTCCACCGATACAAGAGACGACTCAGACTTCAGCCTTTCTTGAACAGCGTTTACAAGATCTTCCAGCAATTTAGCATGCAGAAAGCGAACAGAGCGGGTCAGCCCTGCCAGAACTGCAGCGTCGTCTGGGTTTCTCTGTATGTATTCCTTAAGTCCACTCTGATCAAGCTCCTTCATGGCATCTTCCCGAGAATGCATCCCGGTCACCTCCATCACGATTTCAAGGTATTGCTCAAGACATTGCCGGGTTCTGACATTCTCCTCCGGCACATCCGAGATCAGCGCAACCAACCAGTCCCGAACCTCTGAGCGATAACTGATGCAACGATAGTCGGAAGCCTGTAAGTCCCCCTGCCCCCCTTTAGCGTTAGGGGCAGAGCAAGAAAGTGCGGATGGTGCGGAACCATCAAGAGTAAGGTAGAACAAATCCCTGCTTGCTGAACGGACCTCCTGATCCAGAACCCGCCGATAGCGCCAAAGCTGGCTCTTCTGGTCAGCGGCATACAGCTTATTTTCAATAATGATCACTCCCCCTGACCACTTGATCATCAGATCGACACGCCCATTGTCAGAGTCTAAAAATGAGCGCTCACGCCAAACCTCAACACTCTGCGGGTCTATCTCACCAGGAACAGACTCCTCCAGTCCCAATGCCCTCAGAAATCCCTTTAACGGCTTCGTACCCAGGCCATGGTCGCCTGACGGATCCAATAGCCAAGCAAGCATTGGGGTGTGCAGTCTCACTTCATCGTGAGCCGAGAACAGGAAAGACAGCAAATTGGCCGACTTTTCGCACTGCATCTCTCGCAGATTCCGGGAAAGGTCCGACGCCCAGAACCAGTCACTATCCTTGTTATACGTGCTCAACCTCAAATTCCTTTGCATCCAGCTCCAGCGGCGCTTTGTCGTAGCTAAACGTCAGCACCTGATGGAGATACTCTTTCATAAAGGCCTCTATCGAGCCAAAGTTCTCGTACTGATGGACATGGCGGAACTCGTGGGAATAAAGACGCGTGGATTCGCAGCCCCTAACAATGTAAATGGCATGGCCAAAGGTCATACCCATTAGCTTACCTGTCAGCATCCCGGAGCTTTTGGCAAGGTTGTAGATGAAAGGGGTTTCCTCCAACGGAATTCTCTCCACGAGCATTACCCTAATCATATCGGGATTCTCTACCCCAACGCTTCTTGCCAGGTCCATTCCGTTATCGCTGAGTTCGACACCTTTATCCTGAATAATCTGACGTTGATCTTTAGCCCACTGAATAACCTGCGACAACATTTTCTGGTCATTTTTCATTCGTCTTCCCAAGTCTGTTATCAACAAACTCAAGGTATGACCTCAAAATAGTCATGTCCATACTGACTACATTAACATGTCGCATTTTAGGCTATGTCGCTTTTTCAGTCAGATGAGTTATATGGTGTAGCCATGCGCTACAACCTGCCTGAAAAATGGACACTTCCATCCCATTAAGAACGTGCCTTCAATAACTACATGTAATTTTTATGGGGGCAGCCGCAAGAAGCCTTTGATGTCTGCTCGCCATTATGACGATGCAGCCAAGCCATGCGAATATGGCCTGTGCAATAGTGAAAACGTCGTAGCCGGTGATAATCATGGACAACAGCCCTCAACAGCGCACTCGCACTTACATCGCTGCCCGGCGACACCACCCAGCCTGGTTGCTGCTGGCGTCGCCCCGTGCACCACTGGTACTGGGATGTCTCACCGCCCTGTTCGACTTTGCCGAGAACGGCATTGCAGAGACCGATGCGCTACAAGCTCTATCTGAAATGCTTGCCAATTATGCCGTCCAGGATGAGTACAAGATCGACCCCGACAATACCCGTATTCAGGCCTCTCGCGAATTGCGTCAGTGGATCAAGCGAGGCCTGGTGATAGAGCGCGGCCAACGGCTCTACAGCACCGATGCGCTGTCTTCAGCAATCCGTTTCATTGACACCCTAGACAATCGGATCATGACTTCCACCGCCTCTCGATTATCAGTCGTACAGAGAGAAATCGAGAACCTGGATGTGGGACTTAACCCCGATGCGTCCAGCCGCAAAGCGGCGATCCAAAGGAAGATCAAGCAACTGGAGCATGAGCTGGCTGAAGCAGAAGCCGGCCATGTGCCAGTATTAACAGAAGCCGAAGCCATTGAGCGCATCCGTGAGGTATATGGCCTGTCAACTGGACTGAGAGCGGACTTCCGGCGCGTTGAGGATTCCTGGCGCGAGGCGGACCGGGAACTGCGCCAGTCAATCATGTCGGAACACTACCATCGAGGCGAAATTGTAGATCGGCTACTGGATGGTCAAGCAGCGCTGCTGGACACTCCTGAAGGAAAGGTGTTCGACAGCTTCCAGAAACAGCTGCAACAAAAAGTAGAGCTCGACAACATGCGCGAACAGTTGCGCAGCATCCTGATGCACCCAGCAGCCGAAAAGGCCCTAAATCGTGCGCAGCGACAAGAATTGAAGCGGCTGCGCATGCAACTGGTAATGGAAAGCCAGACAGTATTACAGGCAAGAGCCCGCAGTGAAAAAGACGTTAAAGCCTTTATTCAGTCCGGATTGGCAGTCGAGCATCACCGGGTTGGCCAGTTACTCAACGAGGTTCTCAACATTACTCAAGAACTGGACTGGGAACGCCAGACAGTACGTCGGGCCGATTCCCCCCTGCCCCCCATTGGCTTTACGCTGGGGAACCTGCCTCTGGTTGAGCGGTTGCGATTTAAATCACACGAAAATGAAGATGAACGGGAACTGGACTTGTCACCGCAGGATTCTGACCTGAGCGGTGTCGAGGACGAATTCTGGGATGCCCTCGACGGGCTGGACCGCGAAGCCCTAGTGCGGGACACACTGGCAGTACTGGCGCAAGAAGGCCACCCCTTAACCATCGCAGAACTGGCCGAGCGTTTACCCCCGGCACACGACCTAGAAACTTTGGCCTTGTGGTTGGGAATGGCGCGGGAAGCGGGAATAGAAATTACCGGGGAAAGCATAGAAGAGCTAACGCTAATCGATGCCGAACAGCGCCGCTGGCTGTTCCGGTTGCCCCAGGTTTTGATGAGCGAGAAAGCTTTTGACGGCATTGAATGGGAGTTCTAAGTGACAGGGATCTTCGACCAGATTACCGGAAAGGATGATGCTGAAGCGTCTGACATTCAGGATCACGATACCGGTATCGATCATGACGAGAAGGCAGACATCCTTACAACAGATGAATCTGATCGAACGGAGCATGCCCTGCGTGACGCATCCCAAGAATTGTTGCGCCTGGGCCTGCTGGAGCAGAGCCACCGGCCCAATCTGTATCGCACTGCAGTGGTGCAGCTGGAACGATTGAATACTATTCTCGAACCACTGGATCTGTTAGCCCGAATCGATGAAATCCGAGGCCTGGTATTTCTATCTGTACGTCCCGGCGCAGACTCAAATCAGGAAACGACGATAGACCAGGACGACTGGTCGCACCCACTTGTGCGCAAGCAACGCCTGACTCTGGAGCAGACCCTACTGGTGGCCATTCTGCGTCAGCATTTCATTACCTACGAGCAGGATGCTGGCGCCGGCGCTTCCGATGCCATGATCGCGGTAGATGAACTGATTCCGCAGTTTCAAGTATACGTGGGCGCTAGCGGCAGCGAGTCCCGAGACCGCGAGAGGATACTGCAGTTGCTCAACCAACTACAAAACCACGGGTTGGTCTCTGCACCAGATACCCATGATCGAGTCGTTATCCGCCCCATGATCGCGCACCTTGCCAACCCGGAGAACTTAACGGCATTACTGCACGCACTGAAGCAAAGGATTTCCAAAACATCTGGAGACTCACAAGAAGAGGATAAATCCGGGAGCGAGGATTAATGGAGACGCAATACGCACTGGATGCGGCAGGACAGGGAAACGGCTGGCAACTGGCCCCCACCTACATCCTGCAATCGCTGGAATTGTTCAACTGGGGAGGCTTCACCGGTCTGCACCGAGCAGATATTGACAAGTATGGCACCGCCATTATCGGCCCCACCGGCAGCGGCAAGACCACCCTGGTAGATGCTCTGATGACTCTCATCACCGCCAGTCCGAAATATAACCTAGCGTCCACCGGGGGCCACGAAAGCGACCGGGACCTGGCGTCCTATGTCCGAGGCGTCACCGGCCCCGGTGACGGCGGCGAGGAGCAGTCACATATTGCTCGGCAAGGCAAAACCGTCACAGGGCTGGTTGCCACATTCAGCAACGGCGAGAACATCGTTCGTCTTGGTGCGCTGCTCTGGTTTGACGGTGCCAGTATGTCACCCACAGATATGAAAAAACTCTGGCTGTTCAGCACTAACCCTGAGCAAACGCTGCAAGGCTGGCTTACGATTCAGCACGAAGGTGGAATGCGCGCCCTCCGACAACTGGACAAGACAGAAACCGGCATCTGGACGTACACGAGCAAGAAAGCCTTTCTGGCGCGATTAAGGGATTTTTTCGAGGTACGAGACAACGCCTTCAACCTGCTCAATCGGGCAGCAGGCCTGAAACAGCTGAATAGTATTGATGAGATATTTCGCGAACTGGTGCTGGATGACAGCGCCCAGTTCCAACGCGCTCAGGAAGTGGCAAAAAGCTTTGACGACCTGACCGCCATCCATGAAGAGCTGGAAATAGCACGACGTCAGAAACACTCTCTGGAACCGATCAAGAGCGGCTGGGAAAAATATCAGAACAATCAGGCATTACTGACCGACAAGGAAACACTGAGCCGAATACTGCCAGTGTGGTTTGGTGAGCAAGCGCACAGCTTGTGGAAGACAGAAGCGGCGCGCCTGGAGCAACAACTGCATCAAGCAGAAGCCGCGCATACCACCGCCGAAGAGCACTACCGTAACCAACAACAGAGACGAGACCATCTTCACGAGGCCTACCTAAAGCTGGGCGGTGCCGATATCGAAACGCTGGAGGCGCTGATCCGGGAAAAGCGCGCCAACTTGGCACGCTGTCAGCACCATGCGTCGGATTACCAGCGGTTGGCACGTTCGCTTTCATTGCCCGACACCCTAAACCGCGAGGCGGTCCTGTCTAATCAGGTCCATGCAAATCAACAAGTCAAAGAGATCGCGCAAGAGTACGAGGTTGTCAAGCAGAATGCCTATGAGCAGGGTAGCAAGCGCTATCAGGCAGACAAGCACCTGCAGTCTATTAACGACGAACTGGCCGAAATCAAGGCTCGCCCAGGCTCCAATATCCGCTCAGAATACCAGCGCTTTAGAGCCCTGCTGGCCGAAGAACTCGAACTGGCCGAAGATGATTTGGCTTTTGCGGGCGAACTGGTCCAGATCAAGGAGCAGGAGCATGCCTGGCGCGGCGCCATCGAACGCGCCATCGGCAGTCACCGGCTGCGTATTCTGGTACCAAAGCAATCGGTCAAACAGGCATTAAGCTGGATCAACAGTCGTCACAATGCCTTGCATGTGCGCATCCTGGAAGTTAAAGCCCCAAACAAAACACCACTATTCTTTGAAGATGGATTCACTCGCAAACTCGACTACAAGAATCACCCCTATAGGGAAACCGTCAAGGAGCTTCTGGCCGGGCTAGACCGGCACTGTGTAGCGTCTGCGGAAGCATTGCGTGACACCCCCCATGCCATGACCGCTGAGGGCTTGATGTCCAGCAAGGCTCGCTTCTTCGACAAACAGGATCAGAAACGCCTGAGCGAAGACTGGCAAACCGGCTTTGATAACCGTGACAGAGTCGCCGCACTGAAGCGGGAAATTGACGAGGCGCAAACCACACTAGACTCCGCCACCGCCGAAGAAGAAAAAGCAAAGGCGTCAATGGCAATGCTTGATCAACAGCATGCCTCATTGAAGGCCCTTATCAGTCTTGATTTTACACAGATCAATACTCCGCAAGCCGAAATGGAATTACAGGAGCAAGAGGAAAAACACAGAGCAATGACCTCTCCTGATTCCGACATCAGCGCAGCCAAAGAAAAGCTACGTGAAGCGGATGATTTCCTGAAAAAGGTGGACGACGATAGAAAACAATGCTTGAAATTCTGTAGTGAATCAGAGGCCGACCTGAAACAGGCGGAAAGAGAGAAAAGCAAGGCTTTCCGTAAAACCGAACCGGGCCTTAAAGATGCTGAACGACAGCTTGCAGAAACCCACTTACCCGCTATTGAGCCACAGCAACTTCATGATATTGACAGCCTGGAAAGGAAAACCAACGACCAACTGAACGCCCAACTGGAAAAATTGCGTAACGCTCATAGCGATCTGGAAAACAAATTGATAGGAGCCATGTTCGATGCTAAACGGGAAGACCGTGGCGCATTATCTGAAGTAGGACGTGAACTTGAGGATGTTCCGGAATACCTGAAGCGGCTGAACGTCCTGACCGAAGAGGCCTTGCCGGAAAAACAACAACGCTTCAAGGATTATCTGACTCGCTCCTCTGATGAAGGCGTTTCCCAACTTCTCTCCACCATCGAAGGGGAAGTGGAGCGTATAGAAGAACGACTGGAGGATCTCAACCACACCTTGCGACGCGTCGACTTTGAACGAGGGCGTTACCTGCAACTCGTCGCCAACAAGGTAATGCCCGAAAGCCTGCGCACCTTTAACAAAGCAAGAAACCGCCTCAACTCGTCACGGCTTGTTGATGACGACGGCGAAAGCCAATATAAAGCCCTGCAACATATCGTCCGCCTGTTACGTGACGCCTGCGAACGTCATCGCACGCTGGGAGCAAAGGCGTTGCTGGACCCCAGATTCCGCCTGGAATTCAAAGTATCCGTACTGGACCGTGATAGCGGCAGCGTCATTGAAACCCGCAGCGGCTCTCAAGGCGGTAGCGGCGGCGAAAAGGAAATCATTGCCTCCTACGTGCTCACCGCGTCATTGAGTTATGTGCTGTGCCCAGACGGCAGCAACCGACCTCTGTTCGGCACAATCATATTGGATGAAGCCTTTTCTCGCAGCTCGCACGCAGTGGCCGGGCGTATTATCTCAGCGCTGGGCGCCTTTCATCTGCATGCGCTCTTTATCACCCCGAACAAGGAAATGCGTTTGTTACGCAAACATACTCGCTCCGCGGTGGTCGTCCACCGCCGAGGCAATGAATCCAATTTAACGCCTGTTAGCTGGCAAGCTCTGGACGAGGCCCGCGAACAGCGCGCAGCGAACAATGAAATCACCGACTGATATAGCAGAACGTCTAGCGCGCCAATGGCACCGATCTTCCTTGCGCGTGGAGCGCCTTCTGTCGGCGGATAGCTGGCCACTGGAGATGCCGATTGGCAAGCCTTCCGGCGCTCAATTCGCCAGAGCGACCGCTCGCGTTCAGGAACATGTACAACATTGGCGAGCAGTAAAAACAGGAACGGTCACTTGGGAAACGGTTAATTACAGAGCGGGGGCGGGGCCAGTCTCAGTACCCATGACATGGCGCCTGGACTCACCATCCGACTGGGTAACCGCCACTGCGGATAACACCGTGCGAGAAGAATTCAAGATTCTGGAAACCATTGTAGCCAACGTAGCCTCAAGTTACCGAGAATGCCTGGTCACGGAGCGGCCCTTATGGCGTACAAAAGACCCGCAGGAAGTGATCACTGCCGCAGAGCTTGCGGACAAACTGTCCCCTGGCATCGCCAAAGGAAAGCCACTCAGGCTATTAGGCGGTCTGGATATCGATACCAAGTTTTTTGAGCGCCATGTTCCGCTGATCACTCGCCTGCTGGATGAACGCTATGACGGCGCTGTCAGTGAGCAAGGTCTACATAACTTCCTCGATGCGCTAACTGAGAATGATCACTGGCTACTGGTCGCACCACTTGATGCTGATTTGCTCCCATTTGATCGTCAACGGGTACCGGCACAAGAGCTGGCTAGAATATGCTTGCCCAGTTCAAATATTCTAGTGGTAGAAAACGAGCAATGCCTTCACCTTCTTCCTCGGGCGCCGGACACAATCGCTATTCTCGGCGCAGGATTAAACCTACAATGGCTTGGGACAGGCGCCTTCCGTGAAAAAAAAATAGCATACTGGGGCGACATGGATACTTGGGGGCTACTAATGCTGGGACGCGCGCGACAATACTTTCCGGCTCTGCACCCACTCATGATGACTCGCGACCACTTTGAAAAGCATGCTCATAATTGCGCTGTGGCAGAGCCCATACCGGCACATTTTCGGTCACCTACAGGGCTCAACGACAAAGAACGCTCCTTTTTCGAATTCCTACTGCGCCAAGAAAAAGGTCGATTAGAACAGGAATACCTTCCCGAGAGGGTGGTACTGAATGAAATCAATGACTGGATCGACACACGGTAACAACGCCAATCAAGTCTCAGATATCACCACAAAGGGAGACTACTAACTTCCTTTTTACACACAACACTTCGCCTGATTCTCAGCGAACAAAGGATCAAACCGAAGCCTTTTCAATCCCCCCTAAACTCACCCAAGTACAAACTGAGCTTCTAGCCGATTCAGCAATTGAAATGTTGTGATGTATGGGACATCGAAGGCCTCGCATACATTCGGTATTTTCACCTTGGTACTATTATCCGGCACGGGCGTTTCATGGGTAACCACCGTGCCGCCATTGACTGCTGCAACAGCAATCAGCCATGGGTCCGCTTTTGCGAGAAACTCGGCAACAAATTCAGGCTTCTTAACGGGCATGTCATCTACGAACTGCGCGATTTCAGCAAATTTTTCCTGGGTTGCATCATCAGAAACTGGCAGAAAATGCGCTTGCCGATCCTTCACCCATTCCGAAAGCTCATCATCACCATCCGCCAGCTCATCATAAACTGTGCTAATGCTGGCAAGTGAGGACAACGCATACTGCTGGTCCAGCCAAGACCAATACGCTGGGCAAAAACTCATCTGGTAATGGAGATTCTTCGCCTGAATGTAAGTATTGGCATCAAGCAAATACATTATAGCCCCAGCTCCTTGGCAAACGCCGTAATCCGGTAAGGCTTCATATTGAGAAGACTCCCTGCATCACGAAGAAGAACCCTACCGCTCAAAGCCTCGCTCACCAACGCTCGAGAGAAGGTCTCACTGATATGCCCTTTCTGAGTCCGGTAATAAGTCGGGCCACCTTGGCGCTTCTCACGATTGCGGTACTCTGCCTGTATCTGATGGATATAACGCAGGTAGTCATCACGGCTAATTTTTCGCAGGGTCAGTGCCCGGCGGGCAGTTACCCATGTGCTTACCTTGAAACGAGAGGCCAGCTCTCCAACAGTAATCTCCCAGTCCTGATCGTCTCGCCAGTTCGCCAAAAGCTCTTCTTCTGGCACCAAAAATTCGGCTGCGACCGCATTGCAGAAAACCTCCTCTCTGCGACTGGAGTCCGGGCTTGCATCGGAGATACCGCTTTGCCCAATCCACACATGAGCCAGCTCATGAATTAAGGTGAATAAGCGGGCACTCGGTGCATCCGCCTGGTTAATGAATATAACCGGCGCCAGCGGATCTGCTATTGCAAACCCTCTAAACTCATCAACAGACAGCGGGCGGGTGTAATGTCGCAAAAAACTCTGGCGCATCACCAGAATGCCGGCATCTTCAATTTTCCCGATCAGCAACCGAAGATAGTCTTCCCATGTTCCCCGCTCAGGATGGGCCGGAACGTCTAATACCAAACGCATATCCTGAACCACATCAGCCACGGAAGCCTGCACGGAAAATCGCCCCACATTGGGGTTCGCCTTCCCGCCCTGATCACGCAGATATTCCGTGTACCATTCTTGGCGCCTGAGAACGATTTGCGCCATTTCAATAAGTTCAGAGGATGGTCGCTGTGGTTGGCGGCCACCTACTGTTCGCAAATCTGGCAAGGGAAGCAACTCTTCGGGAGGCTGCTTCAAGTAAAGATAACCAAATGGGATATGCGTTCTGGAAGCAAAACGTTGGGCCTGCTTAAAGGTGGGCGGCTGCTCCCCTCGCTCCCAAGTCCCAAGCTTCTCTTCCGTCACATTCATCCTGGAAGCCAGCACAGGTACGCTCAACCGCGCCCGCTCACGGGCCCAGACCATGATATCCGGGTTGATTTTCGCGTAACTGGTTGCCATAGCCGGCGCTCAATTGGTTATATTTCAATCGCTTAGTGTAAGGGATACAGACATACTGGCCAACCTCTCGTCAACCGACTTCCCGCGCCATCCGTCGTCCCGAAATCCCCGCAACGCCACCAACCCACGGGTAAGATCAGGCCTTATCACAAGATTCCAGTTTTTTTCACCCACATATCACCTCCATGAAGCCAGGAAGGAATGGCCTTCCTGACCCCATCTCATGGAGGTTTCATGATCATTCAATGTCCGTCCTGCCGCTCCATCCGGGTCGTTCCCCTGCAGAATGGCCGCAAGGTCGGTGGGACTGTCGGCACGGCTGCCGGCGCTGCCAGTGGGTTTGCCATGGCGACCAGTGGTGCTCGGGTCGGCGCTACGGTCGGCCTGGCGTTTGGCCCTGCCGGGTCCGCCATCGGCGGTATCGCTGGTGCTGTGTTCGGCGGTCTGGCTGGTGGCGTTGCCGGCGGTGAAGCTGGTGCTGCGCTGGGCGCCAAGCTCGACGAGACCTATCTCGACAACCTGGAATGCCTGGACTGCGGTCACCGCTTCCGCCTCGATTCTGAATAATCCCCTCTTCTCTACCCACTACTCCGAAGCCCGCCCTGTGCGGGCTTCTTTATGCCCCTTTGGAGGCCTGAATGGATATTCCCACTTTCGTAAAGAACGAGCAGGGCCTGTACCACGTACAGGGCTGCGTTAAACCCGAGGAGATTGTCAGCATCGCTGCCGCCATCCTGCTGGATGAACTTACTGACCGGGAAGCGCTGACCGCGCCTACCGATGTCGCCCAGTTCCTGCAGCTGGCTCTGGCACAGGAGAAGAACGAGGTCTTCGCGGCCATCTTCCTCAACAACAAACACAAGGTGCTCAGTTTCGAGACCCTGTTCACCGGCACCATTGATGGCGCGGCAGTGTATCCCCGTGTGATCGTACAGCAGGCCCTTGCCTGCAATGCAGCCGCCGTAATCTTTTCCCACAACCACCCCTCCGGCTGCTGTGAGCCCTCACGGGCAGATCAGCAAATTACCAAGCGCCTGTCTGATGCCCTCGCGCTGATTGATGTGCGGGTGCTCGACCACTTTGTGGTGTCCCGCTCCGAGTGGGTCAGCCTGGCCGAACGCGGCATGGTTTAACCCCTTCCTTTCTCATCACCCTCTCATTATTCATTGGAGATGCACCATGACACATCTTGTCGAAAACATGGCCTATGTGGGCCGCACACCTTGGCACGGGCTGGGCAACCAGCTTGCTGGCCAACAACCGCTGGAAGTCTGGATGCGCGAAGCCGGCATGGCTTGGGAGATCCGTGAAACCCCGGTGCGCTTTATCAGTAGCGAAGCAGGGTCTCTCGGGCAGATCTCATCTTTCCCGGAACAGAAGGTCCTTTTTCGTTCTGACAACCAGGCCCCTCTGTCGGTAGTAAGTAACCGCTTCAAGGTGGTTCAGCCCCGTGACGTGCTGGAGTTCTACCGGGATCTCACCGAGCAATCCGGCTTTGAGCTGGAGACGGCGGGCGTCCTGAAAGGGGGCCGCAAGCTGTGGGCGCTGGCTCGCACTGGGCAAACAGGCTCCTTGGCAGGCAATGACCAAACCAACGGCTACGTGCTGTTAGCCACCGCCTGTGACGGCACCCTGGCCACCACGGCGCAGTTCACCAGTATTCGGGTCGTGTGTAACAACACCCTGGCCGTAGCGCTGAATGGCAACACGCATGCGGTGAAGGTCCGCCACAGCACCACCTTCGATCCGCAAGCGGTCAAGAAGCAGCTGGGGATTTCCGTCTCTGCCTGGGATGACTTCATGTATCGCCTGAAGACCCTGAGCGAGCGGCGTATCACCCGCAAGACCGCCGAGAAGGTCATGCAGACCATCTTCACGGATACCGGCTATCAGCCACCCGGCATGCCGGTGAAGGCCAACGAACAGGCCATGAAGAAAGCCATGGCCCTGTATGACGGTGCCGGTCGCGGATCAGAGTTGGCGTCTGCCAAGAACACGGCCTACGGCCTGCTCAATGCCGTCACCGAGTTCGTGGACCATGAGCGTCGGGCTCGCAGCACTGACAACCGGCTGGACTCGGCCTGGTTCGGCAAGGGGGCACAGATCAAGCAACGGGCGCTGGAACAATCTTCGTTACTGCTAGCCTGATATCCCCCCGCCTGCTTTACCCCTCCCCCTCTCTATTCCCGCTTAAAAGAAACCTGGAGAACACCATGAATCTGAAATGGCTCTACCGCCTGTTGGCGGTATGGGACTGTCGCCCTATGCCCGTTGAATTGGCAGCGGTGTGGGGCGCGTTCCTGCATGAAGGCTTGATGTGCCACCCCGGCGATCCGGAACGCAGTCGCCGCATCCTGGAGACCTGGGACAGTGGCTGCATCGAGCTGATCATCGCGTCCTGTGAGTACCTGGATCCGCTGTGGCAGACCGTCTCTCACATCTGGTATCAGCCCCGTGGACGCCCCGGCATCTTCGAGTACGAAGTGGTCAGCGAGCTGGGCGAATGGCTGGGTGAGCAACTGCTCACTACCGGCCAGTTACCCAATGACAAGCAGGCTGAACGCTATATCGAAGCGCTGGTGAATGACTTCTTCGAGATGGGCGATGAGTCACCCTCGTCGCCAGGTCGCGCCGCATGATGTCGCTTTGGCATTACTCTCGATTAACCCCCTTCCTTTACTTCTAGCCCCGGCCACTGTGCCGGGGCTTTTCTTTGTCTGGAGAAATCTCATGGCACAACCGAAAAGCACCACACCCGGCCAACGCCCTGCGCTGCGCCTGGTTTCTACCAAAAGCATGAACCGCGAAGAGTGGCTGAAGATCCGCAAGCAAGGTATCGGCGCCAGTGATGCCGCTGCGGCAGTAGGCATCAGCCCATACCAGTCCCCACTAGAGCTGTGGATGATCAAGACCGGGAGAGATGGTCTGCTACCTGCCCCTGATCCGGATGACATTCAATCCCCCATGTACTGGGGCACCCTGCTGGAACCCAAGGTGGCCGAGGCCTATGCCAGGATCACCGGCAACAAGGTCCGGCGCGTGAATGCCGTGCTGCAGCACCCGGATGACGACAAGCCGTGGATGCTGGCCAATCTGGATTACGCCGTAGTCGGCAACGACGACGTGCAGATCCTCGAGTGCAAAACCACCGGCCAGTACGGCGCCAAGCTTTGGGCCGACGGAGTTCCCGAGTACATCCAGTGCCAGGTACAGCACCAACTGGCCGTCACCGGTAAGCAGGCGGCGGACGTGGCCGTGTTGATCTGCGGGCAGGAGCTGCAGATTCATCGCATCGAGCGGGATGAGGCGTTGATCGCTCACCTGTACGAACTGGAGCGTGAATTCTGGCAGTTTGTAGAAGCCAACACCCCACCAGATCCGGATGGCTCCGACTCTGCCGGTCAGGCGTTGCAAGCGCTCTATCCCCGTGATCAGGGAGAGTCCGTGGATTTGTCTGCCAACCCCGCCATGGAAGGCGACTTCAATGAGTTGCTGGATTTGCGTAACACCCTGGGCCGACTGAACGAACGAGAGTCCACACTCAAGCAACGCATCCAACAAACCATGGGGCTCGCCAGCAAGGCCACCTTCACGGAAGGCTCCGTGACCTGGAAGCGCAGCAAGGACTCCACCAGCCTGGACACTAAAGCCCTCCTGCAGGATCAGCCAGGCCTGCTCAAGCAATACCCCAAGCACCGTGCCGGAAGCCGGCGCTTTCTGGTACGCCCCAATCCATAACCCCTTCTTCAAACGGCATAACGCCGGGCAGCCGCCCGGCTACGTCTATACTTTCAGGAGCAACCCATGATTAAAGGTCTCGCCATTACCCCACCCGTGATTGGCCGCATCAGCATCGGCCGCGTGGTAGAAAAGAACGGCAAGCGTCTACCCGAGAAAGACGACCAATTCACTATCACCACCCAGATCCAGACCAAAGACGGCTGGCTGCCTCACCCGCTCGACGAGGCCCTACGCAAGGAAACCCAAAGCAGCAAGCTGCGTAGCATTCCCATCACCCTGCCCTTCAATGATCCAGACCTGAACTTAAGGGCTGAATACACCTTCTTCGAACGCAAGAGCGGTAGACCACTGTGTGCGGGAGATGGGGAGAACTGCCGGCGTCATACCGACAAGGGCCTGGAATCCCTACCCTGTCCCTCACCGGATTTGTGCGACTACGGCAGCCATGGCCTGTGTAAACCCTATGGTCGGCTGTACGTCCAGATCCGTGACGATGATGAGCTGGGCTGCTTTGTGTTCCGCACCACCGGCTACAACAGCATCCGCACCCTGGCTGCCCGGCTGCGATATTTCCATGCCATCAGTGGTGGCAACCTGGCCACGCTACCGCTGGAACTCAAGCTACGGGGCAAGAGCACTACCCAAAGCCATCGGGCACCAATCTACTACGTGGATCTCACCCTCAGAGCGGATCAGGACATGAAAGAGGCCGTTACCCAGGCGCGGGAAGAAGCGAAGGGGCGTGAGACTCTGGGAATTAGTCAAACAGGGCTCGATAAGGTTGCTCAAGTGGGCCTGATGAATGCGCAGTTCGAATACTCAGAAGATGAGGGGTTACAGGTTGCGGAGGAGTTTTATCGCAATGAGGCCAACCAAGACACCAGTGCCTCGAAGCAATCATCTGGTCTGAAAGAAGCCCTTTCGGCAAAAGTGAGCGGGGCTGAATAGCCCCGCAACACCGCCTCAGCTACAGATAGCGCAGCACCGCCGCATCTAGGTCAGCCCATATCTCCTCACGGAGTGATGTTGGAGCAAGCACGGCGACCTTGGCACCAAAGCCGAGAATCCACCATTTTAGTTCTTCCGTATGCTCAACATCCTGAATCGCCACCAGTTCATTAGACACTTCCCAGCCGTTCTTGGTGACGCTTTTCATACTCTACCGGTGACAGCTTTTCATTAGAACCATGGCGTCGCCGGCAGTTATAGAACACCTCGATATAATCAAAAATATCTGCCCGAGCGCCTAGACTAATACATCAGCCTGAGAGATTGCTATCGGTGACACAGAGCTTTGAACACCCTCTAGCGATCATATCTAGTGGGCCGGTTGTGAAATGCGGTAGCAAAGGGAAAAAGCCAACGCGCTCAAATCTAGGCGGAATAAAGTAGGAATAGCGGGCTTATTGCAAACTTTTCCAACGCAGATTTGGGCGCTTTAGCGACGCGAACTGTTACCTGATTTTGCAAGCTCGACCACTAGCGATCTAAAACTCTCCGGACGGCACGCTTTTCATTTTGAGATTCCCACCTCTCGTCTGAGTAAGTGTGTACTGCATAATAGAGCTATAGCGGGTATGTCCATGAATTGTTGTCTCGTAATGTGCGTAACTGGGATCTTCAGAAACGCTCATTCCTTCCATAAACTTCCCACCGCATTCTGAGCTATAATACTTACCTTTCGCAAACTGAAATTTGAAATACCCTCCAGGAATAGTGTCCAGCCTCGCCGTCTCATTTTCCCTAACGTAGAATGAAACTATTTCTTTCCCTATCTTATCTTTAAGCTTAGCAATAACATCACCCCCCGGCCCATTTCTGACCACGAGTGAGTGGTAGCCACTGCCCCTTTGGTTAAATATTTTCCCCGTAAGCGGCCTTGTAGAGTTTGCTTTACATTGTTCAATTCTTGCCTGCTCAGCCGTGCCCCGCTTTAGATAAAAAGTAGAAACCCAGCCTTTCAAAGCGCCGAATTGAATCTGACGCCAACCGTCAGTCTTAGTTTCAATGTTACTTGATCCATATATATTCTCTCCTTTACTCAATGTATCGACCACCGGAGATGTAGAACTTGGAGCAGAGCGAACATTCAATACAGTCGCAGTAACATGAAGTGGCTCGCCATACACTACCACTTTCTCTTGGGGAGGTTTTGGATAGCGAACTGGGGTTTCATTTACAAAGATCGCAAGCGCCAATATCACCAATATCACAACAGGAATAGCAATACCCATTGCAGCGCCATCTTTCGATTCACCACCAGATTGATTCGAATTCTCTGCACCTTTTTCTCGGGGCTCAGTACGAGCTGTAGATGTCTGCGAATCTGAAAAAGCACTGGTGCCATCTACACCTCTCACTTGGTGTTCAGCACTTTTCTGGTGCATCGAATCTTTCAAAGCCACGGAGTCCAGTTCCGAAACCAGCCCCACAATCCCTTTAAAACCCTTGTTGCCGCTCCCACCCATATTAAGACCCCAACATATCGCTAAGGTATTGAAGACCACGCTCATTAGCCATATTCATAGCTAGCTCAAGAATGTGGACATTATTTACTTCCTGGTACGGTAGAGACACACAAACCTTTTTCTCATCTAATTTAGCGATCAAAAATGAACCGTCTGCATGACCTGTAACGATCTCCCGCCAAGAACAAAATACCGGTTCGCCGGGCCCTATCATGCGTTTCCTAATTAAGGTTAGCCCATTATTTTGGATAACCAGAGGGCCGATCTTGATCGAAGCGCCACTTCTCAGGGTCTCGAGGTACTCCGTGAGAATCCGCACGCAGACACCTTTCCAGAGCCGATCTACAAATTGTTTGTAGACCTTCCCATCCTTCGTTTCGATACGGGCCCAACGTCTTTCCGAAGCGAAGTAAATTGTGTAATTCGTACCAGAAGGAATGCCGTTCACTGAATGCCGAGTACCGCCCCAACGGACCATCTGAATGGCCTCGAGCGGATGTGTTTGTCCTTTCCAGACAATCCCATCTGGCGATATCCGCAAGGTATCTTTGAAGAAACCCCCAATTTTCGCCTCGTAGGTCAGTTCTTCACGCCACGCATAATCCTCACGATCGGCAGCCATTGCCTGATCGGCGATATTCTGGAGTGTCTGTGCGTCTTCTTGGGTTTGCTCCACCACCTCCCCAACCTCAGCAAACACTTTTTGCAGAAGCTCGGTGATTCTGATTGAGAAATCCAACTTGTCATGATCATTGAAAAGCTCAACGCCGAAGCTCCGGATCTTCCGGGCAAGATCGTGGCTTGCTTCATGGGCGACACCCCGACTTTGCGCGCAAACCTGGATAGGCTGGGCCACGGCATCCCAGTTCTCCACGGTGGCATCAAAAGTGTCCAGCGCTTTGCTGACTACTTCATCACCCATGCCATCCTTGATCGCATCCTGAATAAGCTCGATGAGCTTGTCGATATTCCCTTCTTCAGCTTTCAGGAAGGACTGGGCTTCGACCTCATAGAAGTCCACAACGTCCGCGACCAATTTCGGTCCATGAGTTGTCCCTTCGGCAGTAGCAATGCCAACCAACTCGGTCACGGTCGATACAAGCTCGCGTGATTCCAGGTTATCAAGCGACGAGGTAACCGCTGCCCGGAAATAATGGCGACGTTTTTGTAGCTCCTCTGTCACCAGATGGATGTCCGTTATCTCCGGAAAACCAGAAGCCGCCCTGTCTGCATTAATTTCTGACAACACGCTCGATGCGTCGATTTCATCATATTGCTGGAATAGCTTTAACGCCGTTTCGACCAGTTGACCACCATCAAGGACGATTTTAGGCAATGCAGCACTGACAATATTACAGGTGGCCAGCAGGGACGTTGTGTATAACTTGGTCAGGGCACGGGGATCAGAAATTAGCTTATCGAATACCACTGCTGTGTTTTTTGGGCTTATTCCAGGCATCCAAGCGATTTCAGCGGCGAGGCGTTTTCTGGGATTCACCAACTCCGCCGCTGCGTTCGAGGCAGCCTCTTCATCACCGAGCAGACTCGCCTCCTCGGCCAGGGATAATAGGCGCCGGCGATCGTCGCGCGGACTCGCTGCCAATACATAAAATGGGTTACTCTCAATATCCATCAGAGTTCTCATCATCGCCCCAAACAAAACCTATTGGTCGGCTTTTCTTTTTTTCCTTGCGGTCGATGGATGCCATCGCAGTGTCAATACACTCCTGATCAATCTGTTCTTTACGCCCCCTCGCAGCGAGCCTGGATGCCTCCCTTATCGTGAAGGCCACATCGCTGAGCGGCCGCCCTGCCAGGGCACGAGCCATTGTTTCAAGAGAAACGCCCTCAACCAGCGGTAGCCGTTCGACCAGTGATGCCAGTAAAAGCTTAACGTCCACTTCACTGGGCATACCAACCTCGATGACATGGTCGAACCGACCTCTTCGCAAAATCGCAGGGTCAATAGTGCCAATCAAGTTGGTCATCGCAATGACGAGAACATTATTATTGATGGCTTCGGGGATTTTGCGCAGGAATTCAGCCACTTCCTCCACCCGGTGTGTGCCGCCGCCCGCGCTCTGACGATCGGTGAGAAACGCTTCCATTTCATCAATCACAATAATCGATGGCGCATTTTCTATCGCGCTGTCGAAAGTCTCCCCTATTTTTTTACTAGTTTCATGTATATAGGGACTACCAATACTGCTTGAATCAATGGCGTATCGAGGCCAGCCAAGATAATCGGCCAATTTATTTACCGCAAAAGTTTTACCACAACCCGGCGGTCCGTGAAGGATCACCGCCGATGGGAACGATATCCCCATGGCTGCGTATTTTTCCGAATTCTCCACAATATCGATGATATGATCATGAAAAAACTGTTCAAGATATGGCCGACCCGGCAGCCTGAAAGACTCTTTACTCTGGTCTATCACCTGCGGCTGGGTAATCCCTTCGACTGCCGGTCCGTCAATCGGCCCTGCCGATACCAACCTTAGCTCCGTCGGCGCCGGCATTCCCGCTGCACGGAGAATGTCCGCTAGGTCCGTTGCCTTCATCCAGCTAGTTAGCCTGACCAGTTTCCTGAAATCCTTGCAAGATATTTCAACTCCCCCTGTTAGCCAGACTCCCAACAGAATGTCTTCAGGCATTGTCGAAGCCTGATTTGAGGTCGGCAAAAGACGGGAATACTGCTCCACAAAGATGGCATTGGTGACATCGATACCGGGGTCGATATTTCTACTGCTCTTAAACGAAGCAGCAAAAGCGTAAGCCTCCGCCTTTGAATCTGGTTGATTCGGCGGAAGCACCGGCTCCAGACGGGCATGGGCCGGGCTTTCCAGCATCAAGAGATTCTTTTTACCAATTTCAAATTCGGTAAAAATATCTGGATTTATCAGATCTGCATCGAACCAGGTAGCCGCCAGTTCCCGGGTTGCAAACAAAACCCGAGAGGGCTTAGACGTCACATAGATTTGCCAACCACCTCCCTGGGAGGCAAGCCGCATTATGCCTGTGCCGTCGGACAATTGCTGGCCGATTGGAATCCACTGATCCATACCCGTGTCAGCCCTTAAGGATATTAGTCAGCCCCGACATATCGATTTCGCCGGCACCACCAATCATGATGGAATACAGCTGCCCAACCACCTGGCGCAACTGATCAATTTGGTTTTCCTTAAGTAGCTGCACGCCAATATCTGCAAGTTCTTCATAGCGCTGTCGATCCGAATACAGGTGCGGTGAGTCAAGCATCCTCTTGAATCGTTCAATCACGAACCAGTCTTGACGCCACAATATTTCGAAATTCTTACCACGCAATTCATCCAGATGATGATCAAACGCATGGGTGGGCTCCGCCATGCATCCCTCAGCTGTTTTCACTAGCGCATCGAAGGACGTGCATTCGGATTGGCGTGCATGTTCGCGCACATGATCATTAAACAGCCCAACAACACGATTCAGATCCAACAGCCGAATCTCTATCAAATTGTCTTTGCGAATCTCAGCCAGCAGTTTTCGCGCCTCAAGTACCGCTTCACGCGCCTCCTGCGCAACCTCAGTGTCCGTATTATTTTTATCCAGATTGGCAGCGGCCTGGGCCGCCTGCCTAGCCTTTTCCACCCGGGGGTCATTCACTGAAGAGGAAACTTCTTCCACTCTAATCAGAGTTTGCTCGCCCTCCTCAGTTACTATGGCTGTGGCATCGGAGAAATCCGTACTGGCGGCCTGAGGGGAATAAAAGCTGCGCCCATAGCCGAAGCTACCAGCCACACTCGGTACGGAAACACTCAGCAAGATGTTGCCAGAGTCCTGGACTTCGTACTCAAAAAACAAGTCTGCGCCAGCAGGTATCACACCATCGCTGAAATCTGCACCTCGTACTTCAAACACCCCAATGGCACGATTGTCATGTATTGGGCTGACGATCTCCCCTTCCCATACCTTGAAGTTCAGTGCACCCGGGTCACCTGCTTTGAGTGATTCCGCGGCCTTAAATTTTATGACGCCTTTCTTTGGCAGAGAATCGCCTGCACGGACCAGATATTCCAGCTCAGGGCGACCTCCAAGCCTTGTCAAAACCTCAACGCCAATGGAGTGCGATGCGGGGATTGCATCCACCGTCGCAGCCGTGCGGGTGATGGTAATCCTATCCTCACTGAGATCGATTGATGCACCGGCACCATCAAAAGCAAAAACTTTAAAGGTATTCGCCCCAGATTTACTCAGAATGACATCCTCCCCGGCGCCATGCTTGAGAGGGATTCGACCTGAGGTCCAGCCTGTATCAATATTGTCAATCTGAAACTCAGCGTTATCCACATTTCCCGCCGTGATCTGAGCCATGATTTTTGCCCTAGGCTCCGAAGTCCTCGCGATGTATTTGAAGGACACCACAATTGGACCACTGGAGGTTACCTCGCCCTTGGCCGTCTTCCTGCCCCGACTTTGGTTGCTCCAGTCGATAGACTCTGCAAAAACTGCCGCACCTTCAGCCACTGCGGTCATAGGATTGACATCCATGTTGCCCGGAACACTCAGCTCAAAAGCCACTTTGTCACGCAACGGCTTGAAGTTGGTCGGGCCACCGACAAATACCACACGCTCGAGGTCATGGGAGCTCAAAGAGACTTCTTTCAGAGCTTCCCTTGCCGCCTCAATGGCTTGCATCACACGAGGCTCAATCAATTCACTGTATTGATCCCTAGTGATCGGAATATCAAGATAGATTTCATTACCGGAAAGATCAGTCAGACGTGTCTCGATTTCGGACAAGCTGATTATGCTCTCTTCTTGGGAAGACAGCTCAATCTTTGCCTTTTCGGCCGCCCACGAAGCCAATTTATTGAGCCGCTTATATTGCTTATTTACAGAAAAGTCGTCAGGAAGGTCAAAGGTTTCCAGCAACCAAGGTTTGATTACACTATCGACCAAGGCGCGATCAAAGTCCCGCCCGCCACACATCGCGATGCCACCATGGGAGAGCAGTGATACCCGCCCACCTATATTTTCAGCAATGGCGATGTCCAAGGTGCCGCCACCCAAATCAAAAATCAGAAATATCCCGTCTGTTTCCCGAGCGCGCATCACGCTCATGACAGCAGCAACCGGCTCTTGCATGAGCGACACTTTGCCCAGACCAGCCATTTCAGCGGCCCGCAACGTTGACTCCTTCTGCATCTGGTTGAATGCAGCAGGCACTGTGATCACAGTGCCGTTATCCGAATCCTGGCGTAACTCTTCCGGGAGATACCCGAATAGCGTTTTGAGGACCTCTGCCGAGCAATCTTCCGGGGTCTTGATCATGTCAACAGTTGGGAGCTCAATGGGGGTACTGGTCCCCATCAGGCGTTTAAACAGGGCGGCAGAGTTCCCTTCACTTTGATGGGCCGAGTCATAGGCCCGTTTACCAACGTACTTATTCCCGCGCTTGTCGTACAGGATGACTGAGGGGGTTACATCGTTTTGTTCCGGGCTTTTCCATACCCGAGTTTCAGAACCGTCGTAGCTGGAAATTGCACTATTCGTTGTCCCAAGGTCAATGCCAACAAAATGCTTCATTGCTCTATCTTCCTTAACATTACGGTGCCGGTTTTCATCAAGCCCAGATCACTCATGATCACGGGCTCCAACATCTGATCGATGACGAGGGTGTCAGAGGCATCAAATTCGTCGATATTCAGTGGAGTTGCGGCCATCCCGGAGTCAAACGGCTGGCCTTCAAGGTTCACCAACCGCAGTCCAGCCTGCTGCAATGATTCTTCGACTTTTTTTAGGAACCATCGATATTGGCTTTCGTACCGGCCACGTTCACCAGCATCCAGTTTACTCAATAGACGGTCATAGACCTTACTGAAACGCCATGACTCGACGGCCATGGTCACGATAGATTCCCGAACTGCCCCCGGGGAATTCAACTCTTCGCCTTCCATCATAATCCTCCAAGCTTGCATCCTGCTCTGCGGCGGAATTGCTGTACTTCATGCACTGTAAAAGAGTATGCCTCCGCCACCAAGGCAAATATCAGTGATATGACATAGTCGATGAGTTATTGCTCATCCCGAAGATAGCCCCGGAATAGACTTTCCAGACCAGCTTTTTCAGGCGCTGCCCGTTATCGAGGGTGTGGAGCTTTTCCAGGAAGGTATTGAAGGTGGCTTGTTCACTCAGCCCCTGCCGGTCATCAATTTCGCTAGCGTAGGCCGCGTTGAAAGAAATCCACAGGAAGATGAAACGGCTGTCCGGATCGGACTCTTGTTCTGCCCGATCAAGCCAGCTCAGGGCTCGATGGACACGCAGGCTCAGGTCTTCCGGGTAATCATCCCGTTCCTGTCGCTGACGGATTTTGAGTGCCTGGTGGCGGGTCCCCATATCCTTCCCCTAAGTGCCGACACCACTGAGGTGTGCCCGCTAGAATCCTTTCTAGACCTGAAGGCCGTTCATTTTTTGTGAACCTTATCACACTGACCCGAAATAGCCACCCATCTCACCAGTACATATGCGTAGCCGGTGAAGCCCGTTGGCAGCTCACTCAAGTTTCATTCCCGATTTTGAGACAGCTATCCCCCTGATAACGCTCAGCGCACGTAGTTACTCTAACCACGGCAATGTCGCCAACATCCATGCACTAACAGAGGCAACCATGAGTAACAAAGCAACTCCTCAAAACGGCCCCAGCAAAACCGGAAACCCGTCAGGAAGCGGCAGAGGAAACAACCCTCCAAGAAGCAAATGACAAATCCGGGTAGTGCCGCACAGGCACTACCTTTTTACTCTATACGACGATATTTGCTGTAGGCTCGAATCACGACTTCCTCGTAACCTGCAACTGAGTGTTTCTCGGCATATGCAACATGCGCCCTGAACAAACGGTCCAGTGCGCGGGCACACCTCTCCAGAATCTGGACTCCCCATTTAGCACTACTGTTCGGCATCCTTCGATCCAGAAATTCAGACATAACCTCGAACGAGGGGTATGCCTTTCCCTTACGCCATTTCTTCAGCAGATCTTTCTGGGTCTCGCGCACTGATTCTGCATCTTTATCATCTTCATTTGCGATAGGTATAGACCTAGATAAAGATTCCCTGCTAGCTAGCTCATCTGAAAATCGGTGATCAAGAAGACCCATAAAAGCACTGTAAGGACCATGAAGAGGATCACCGACAGACGTCGGCAATATTGGGTTAATCAGTCCATCAGACTCAAGAAAGGGAAATCGCAAGTAAAGATCAGGCTCAATTTCCTCCCGTTGCTCCAATATCCCTTTCTCTATTGCAGCCAGTGCTTTCAATATGAAATCAAGCTCCAAGCATAGCCGAAAATCAAGGAAATCAGCGCGCCCCATCTCACCGGAGGCAACTAAAGACTGAAAATCACCGGAATGACGAGATAGCGCCTCCAACCATCGGGACGGAAATTCCACATACTGACACAAGACCGAAAGCGGATTATCAACTGACAGCTCCCTGATCCCATCCGGGCAAAGCTCATTCTGGAACGCCTCTTCATTCAATATTCGATTCCAGATGAATTGGAGACAAGGCGCAACCTCCTGACCCAGAACATCGATATCAGGCAAACCCTGGAGAAAGCTCTTCCATTTATGACGCTGGAAGACGCTACCATGCAGCTCCATCCATTCGTCAACGGCCTCTTCAGAAGGAGACAACCCTGGTATATTTTCCTGAAGGTAACGCTGCAATTTGTCTTGTGATCGCAACCCCTTACCTTTGAGTATCGACGAGACAGTATTGTCGGAGGGACGGCGCGATCTGTCCCAGCCATACTCTTTCTCAGCAAATCGGAGCACGCCAGTTAACGATGACGAGAAATCAAAGAGGTCAAAAATGGCGTCGGCCGGAGGCAGAACTGCTGAAAGCATCCAGCCCTTACTATTGCCGAGCATCAAACCTAGCCCCCAGTGAATTCGATGCACAAAGTATCATCAGCGAAATAATTCAAACTGCGCAATCAATGAAATACTCACCAGGTACGGAGCTATAAAATCGACAGAACGGATCAGACCCTACCAAAGTAACACTCTGACGCGCCCGGGTCATAGCGACATAAAGGACCCGCCGAAGCAAATTCTCTTCATCGGGAACATCTTCTTCTCCAATATTATCCAGAAATCGACCTGGGAATTGACTATCATGAAGCCCCATAATCACTACATGATCAAACTCAAGGCCTTTCAACTGATGATAAGTGGTCACAACCACTCCGCCATCAAAACATCCCAAACCAGCACCTTTACTACGCTGTACCGTTAATCCCCTCTCCTCCAGCGCTTTCTGTGCAGGGTAGAGCTGCCGAGAGAATGGTAATGCAACAACCACCGTGGTTTTACGCAACCGCTTAAACTGATCAGCAACAAACTGATAACCCTGATCATAGGCATCACGAGCTGTTGACCCGATAATACGACGCACTTTATCACCGGCTTTACGAGGCATTTCAGGCTCCACATAATCCTCACTGGTAACGATATCGTTATCCTTAAGCAGGAAACCAGCCACTTCCATAATTTGACGCGTGGTACGGTGACTTGCATAAAGGCGACGAGAACGGCCACCTTGAACCTTGATCCCTACCGAACTCCAAGTGAAATTACGACGATAGATTTTCTGGGCCAGATCGCCTGCAAGACTTAGAGAAAGACGTGGCACCTTGGCCAGTGCCAACAACCAGCTCTTGTCAAAATCCTGAACTTCATCGACAAAAACATGATCAAAGCGAAAGCTATCATCCAGCTCCCCATCTCCCTGAAGTAGAGCGCGCAATACCTGCCCGGCCGGATTGTCGTAATCTTCCTGATTCGATTCTTCCAGCCATTCCTGATAGAGCTCGAATACCTGCCAGATAAACCGGCGATCAAACTGGGGGACCCGGATTGTAGTACCACGGCCAATCCTATCCACCGTGAGATACTCATTTAAACGGGTGACATGCTGACCAAATAGCCAGGCAATTTCCTCCCCCCACCACGGCAAGAGGGTGCTCATATTGTCTTGATCATAAAACCGGTGATCGCCCATTTCCTTGGCGGCAACCGGAATCAGTCGCTTTAACTGTTCGGTACGCTGCTTCCCATCCACCCAGCTAAAATTGTAACCCAATGCCTTCGCCGCCCCTTTAGCCCAGTCATGAAAGGTACGGACTTCAATGTCGCCTTCAAGGCCAGCCTCTGAAAAAGACTTTTTTACATAAGAGCAAAGGGCTGAATTATAGGTCAAAAAAAGAAGGGATCCCTTGCTGGTAGCAGACAACAACTTCCCGGCGCGGGCAGCAAGCACAGTGGTTTTCCCAGAACCGGCCTGCCCTCTAATCAGCAAGTGCTGATCCGGATCCAGATCTATAATGGCTTGCTGTTCGGGAGTAAAGACAATGTCCGGGGCAGAAAAGTCAGGAATATCTGACAGATAAGAATTAGCGACTTTACTATCAGGCGGAGAATTTTCTGAGATAATCTCAGCAGCCCCCAGCAATGACCATTGATAGTCACTATCGACTTCCGTCTTGCCATCCTTGCGCCACTGATAAAGAACCGCATTGATATCACTACGATCTACATGCTTACCGAACTCATCCCCGAGAATTTTAGCAAGGTGTCGCGCCTTGATAGGAGCATGAAGGCGCAGCAATGACTCCAATTGCTTTTCAAAATTGTTATACGTCATTATCGTTTTTACTCATTATTATTAGCCCACCATCAGAGCTTTCAGGTCAAACCTGAACTACTAAAAATCACTCCACGCCCAGCGCTTTAAACACCGCATCAACCGGGTCCGAATAGAAGCTCACCTGATACTTGGAGAACAACTCCGCAGGCACCGTCGGAATATCTTGGGCATTGGCCATGGGGAGCAACACTTTCTTCGCGCCTGCGTCCATGCCCACCTGTAGTGCCTCAGCCATATTCTCAGCCGGGATGATATTACCGCCCAGGCTCATGTCGCCCAGTACGATCATCTGGTTCTGAGTCGGCCGTTTCATCGTTGCGGAACAGTAGGCAATAAATGACGCCAGCGTCATCTGCTTCGATGGGCCGGTATTGTGCAGCTCGATCATATGCAAATGCAGGTCAAAGTCTCCGGCCTTTGTCATCGTACTTACCCGATTCACATTCGCCTTGAAGTAAT
>OMOM01000153.1_pt1 | contig 46740 bp, 44 predicted proteins | sample 1646501 | NCBI WGS metagenome assembly OMOM01 (sample SAMN05416802, study PRJEB24817) | seawater metagenome | isolation source: Sea water | place: Canada:Atlantic | collected 2013-07
AAAGCGTTACAAGACTCACGCGCAGCACTACTGTATTTTTCAGAGGTGCCCTAGAACAATCACGGGGAGAATAATGCCTGAATGGAACCTCAGGTCAATGGCCCTACCGCACTTGCAAGCAGCGCTTTATGCACTCGGAGTACTCATCAGCTTGTTACGCTCTTTCGCCAACTTAAAACCGCGGAATGCACAGAATAAAGACAAAGGCAGCCCGAACAAAAATAAGCCATTCACAAACGTAGGATCACCTAATAAAGGATGCAGAGACTCCGGCTGCTCAGTAAACCGAGCAAACAGCCCAAAGCCAATTGCCAAAGAAGCCGGGGCATTCAACAAACCATTAACAAGCGTGGCCTTCTTAATTTCATCTAAACGATCATTCACTGCGTTACTGCTCAACTTAAAACTCTCCATAAAAACAATAGCAAAACCAAAACAATATAATTACATACAAGCACCATTGCTAAATGACGCTGTAAAATATTCTTAATCGTCATCCTGCATTGGGATAGAGTACTTTCCAGAGTCTAAACCAGCCAAGCGCTCTGCAATCGCAGCGTCATCAGCACTGGAAATAACAACGCTATCGTTGATACGGTAAAAGACATGAACACCGTTAGGGTCATCAAACTTGATCTTGCCAAGAATCTGACCGCTCTCAGAGATGCAATCCAGCTCTTGTTGAATCGGGAAAAAAAGCACAACAACCCCTCATGCCTGTAAACTATGATGAGCAGATTATAAACTTGCGGCATAGTTAGCTCAACAAAATACACAGGTGCTTAGGCATCGTTAAATCGGGGGGGAGCTTTCCTGTAGAGGCCACTTTGGGCCGAAACGACACTTGAGCAACGTGCTAGATGAGAAACTATCCAAACACCCAACCATTGAGTAACCTTCCCGGTAAAAAGGTAAAGCCACCGGCTACTAAAATCCCACCAATATACAGACCCTGCATGTTAGCTTTATGTATTTTTATATTACCGTTCTGCGCAGCTAAGTACGCAGCTATAACACATATAAACACAAGCAAGCTTAACAAATGTATAAACCCAAAATGATGTAAAAAAGTTGGGCCAATCTCCGCTGACATAAATAAAGTAACACTCGCCGAAAACAACATGAGCAACATATACACTTTACCAAGCTGCTTATGAAATCGCGTGCCTTTTCTTTTTAATAATAAAAAGGTCCCTATCAAGAAGGCTAGAAATATCGTTGCTAAATGTACGTATGCTAACTCGATGTAATCCATAATTTTTACCTGATGCCTGCCTTCAGCCGCTTAGTTGAAGCGAATGCCCGAATGCCCGAATGCCCGAATGCTAGAATGAAAGAAACGGAAATTGGATCGGTTACAAAACGATGTTATGTGTCAGGTGAAACACCAAGAGCCATCATTACAGTTCGCCGGTGCCAACAAAGCCCACAAATCGTGTAACTAGCCCACCCTCTGTTTCTGCGAAATATTGCCCCAGTTGAACCTGTTCGGTGCCGTCAGGACCTTTTCCGCCAAAGGCAACCGTGCATCTAGTGACACCGCCGATGGTGTCAGTTTTGACAACGTTGGCTGCCCAGCCCGGAGCGTTCGCACTGAACATACCAAGATAATCATTTAATGCCTCGATGCCGTTAATGGTCTCCGGTGTACGAGGGTCATCATATTTGATGTCTTGCACTACAGCGCCGATGATTTTCTCACGTCGAGCACTGGCATCTTGGATTTGCCATGCTTCAAAAAAAGTTGAGATCGAATCTGACATATACTTCTCCTAGTTTCTTCACTGAACTGAATTTGGTAATCAGTTAAATTCGAACTGTTAGCCTAATGATAATGCCTGATTTTCTAGTGAGATCAATTCCTGTACGGTTCTAATAAGAACCAAAATAAGGAGGCAAGCTTATGCCCAAGCCAAGGAAGGAACTGATCTCGCTTGAAGCGACACCTTACTACCACTGCGTTTCTCGCTGTGTGCGTAAGGCATTTCTGTGTGGCAGTGATTCAAGTGGCCGTAGCTTTGAGCATCGTAGGGGCTGGATCGAGCATCTTCTTATTGAACAAGCCAAAGTCTTTTGCATCGACATCGCCGCCTACGCCGTAATGTCGAATCACTTTCACATCGTTCTTCATGTCGATCAAACGAAAGCGCGTGATTTAACTAACCTAGAAATCGTTCAACGCTGGCATCAGCTTTATAAAGGTAGTGTTATCACTCAAAGATTTGAGCGCGGAGAAGACCTTTCTGAAGCTCAGTTAGCCATACTAGATGACATCATCAACCCATGGCGTGATCGCTTAATAAGCATTAGCTGGTACATGCGCCGTCTCAACGAAACCGTTGCGCGATTAGCTAACGACGAAGATAACTGCACAGGACACTTCTGGGAAGGAAGATTCAAATCACAAGCATTACTCGACGAAAAAGCTCTCGCAGCTTGCATGGCTTATGTTGATTTAAATCCTGTTCGTGCAGCAATGGCCAAAACACCGGAAGACTCAGCTCACACCTCAATACAGAAACGAGCTAAAAAAGCGAGAGAAGCCTACTCGCCTAATCACCCACAACAGCAAGTGCCTGAGCTGCTCAATTTTGCCGGTAATCCAAAGCAAGACATGCCGGATGGCATTCCTATGAGGCTTACTGATTACTTAGACTTAGTTGACTGGACGGGGCGTCAAATCAGAGAAAACAAACGAGGTTCAATATCAGAAAGCGAATCCGCTATCATGGATCGCTTAGGCATAGACGCTGAGCACTGGCTCTACATCACACAAAACTTTGAATCAGAATTTAAAGGTATCGTTGGTGCCGTCGATGAAGTAAAATCTAAAATATCGCTATTCTGGGATGACCAACGAGAACGAAGGCGAACCGCCGGAATTCAGGCCTGTAAGTTACGGCTTTCTTAGTCTTACCGACACAATCACAAAGCAACAACTCACATCAGAAACCTCTGAGATACCACCTCGCCTAAAAACTGCCAATTCGTACAAAAACAAGCAGATTTCTACATCTTGAGCCAACTCCCCTACGGAAAATCTTAACGGTGAAGTTAAATGCGAAAAAGACGAAGTGATTTTCTTATCTAGACTGTCTTGTTTATTCCAGTGGGCCATTGCTGCCGCCCTATTTGTGGCTGGCAGTGCCGGATTTTTATTCTCATGGATTCCTGCACACCGGGCGGCCAGTTTGCCTCCGGTAACCGCACTGCAATCACAGGCGGGCAAATAATATGATCAGACCACGCGACTGGCTGCGCTTAGCTTCTTCCCCCGTGACTGGCAACATCAGCAAAAGCTTGCTGACTGCCTTGGGCATTGCGATTGGTATTGCCGCCGTTACCTTGCTCACCACATTAGGCCAAGGCGTACGCCAATACGTGACTGACAGCTTTTCACAGTTTGGTACACGTATTATTGCCGTCACACCCGGGCACAGTGAAACCGCTGGCATGGCAGGCGGATTGCTCAGTTCAGTGCGTTTACTGACACTCGACGACGCCGAAGCACTGGCGCGCTTACCCGGCACCGAATGGGTGGTATCAAATGTGCAAGGCTCTGGCCCTATTCGTTATGGCGAGCGTGTGCGCAGTACCGAAATTATTGGCACCACACCCGACTTCTCAAAAGCGTGGGACTTCCCCTTGGCTATGGGCAAATTCCTACCAGATACTGGCGGCAACAGCCCAGCCGTTGCCGTGATTGGGGACAAACTTCACCAAGAACTTTTTAATCGCAAAAATCCTCTGGGCGAATTTATTCGTGTCGGCGGGCAACGATTCCGCGTTATTGGCGTGATGCAGCCCAAAGGCTCGACGCTAGGTTTTGACCTCGATGACATGGCCTACATCCCTGCCGACCGGGGGTTAGCACTGTTTAATCGCGAAGGCTTAATGGAAGTAGATGTTGTGTTCTCGCCTAACACCACCTCCGAGGTGATGATAAAACGCATAAAAGCCCAACTGCTGCGCCGCCACGGCCAAGAAGATTTCACCCTTACCAGCCAAGACGAAATGCTCGGCAGCATGAACCGTATTTTAGGGATGTTAACCCTAGGCGTAACAGCGCTTGGGGGCATATCACTGCTCGTGGGCGGCGTCGGGATCTTTACTATCATGACCACCAACCTTACTGAACGCACCGCCGAAATTGGACTACTGCGAGCCATCGGCTGCCCACGTCATCAATTACTGAGTTTGTTTCTAGGCGAAGCGATTATATTGTCGCTATTTGGGGCAGGCATAGGCATCGCTATTACCGGGGTGATCGTCGGGTTAGTAAGCATATTAGTGCCTGAATTTCCAGTGCAACTGCAAGCCAGCACATTTTTTATTGCCGCTGGAGTGGCCATTGTTACTGGTCTACTCTCAGGTATATGGCCAGCGTGGAAATCATCCAGATTAAGCCCGATTGAAGCGCTCAGAAGTGAATAGCCTCCAATAAGAGATCACAGTACGCATGCAAATAAAATCACTCATGACTAAACGCGTTGTTTCTGTAGACATGGATGACACCCTAGCCACAATTAAAGGAATTTTCGAGCACATGTACTTTCACCATGTACTGGTGATAGAAAAAGGAAAACTCCTTGGCGTAATCTCAGACCGAGACCTATTTAAAGCACTCAGCCCAAATTTAGGGCAAGCGTCAGAAAACGAGCACGATACCGCGACGCTAAAGAAACGGGTTCATCAAATAATGACGCGTAAACCAATTACCGTTCGTGGTGATAATGACGTATACGATGCTATCGCCCTATTCAACCAGCATTCGATTTCGTGTTTACCGGTATTAGACGAAGACCAAAAAGTCATTGGGATCTTAACTTGGCGGGACATATTAAGAGCGCTTGAAGCACGACAAAAACGAAAACTATCAAGCCAACAGTAAATTCGTTAGAAAAACTAGTTGGGTGACACACCTAAGCTCTCCGCGGCCTCATCGAGTAATTCGCGCTCGCCACTGATGCATTGGTAATACACTTCTGAGGACACCTTGCCGTCGTACTTAACCTCAACGTACAAATACTCTTCGTCGTACGCGGGCAAATTTAGCAGCATCAACATGGTATCAATAAGTTCTATCCGGTTTTCATCGCCGTCTTCATAGCCTGCCTGATAAAACACATCATCAACGCAAGACGCGACGGTTTGAATCTTCAGAATTTCGAGATCAGAAGGTTGCTCAGCTAAGGCTGTAGGTACAAACAAAAAAGTAGATAAAAGTAACAGTAAACGCATTGTATTTATTCTTGTCGTTAACATCTTTGAAAGACTATCAGACGTGTATCCCATTGGGCCACGATAAATATGTTAAAAGGTGTAACCATTCCAAAATCTCTTTAGCCGTTTCGGTATAACATTGAGCAAAATCAAAACAGCCGCCAATAAAGGCGGCTGTTTTTCTTTTATACCCGCTAAGACCTAGGCGGAGTTATTTTGTGAGTAATGGAATACATGACAGGCACAACGCCTAGTGTAAGTACTGTTGCAAACCCCAGGCCGAAAGCAATAACGACAGCCATCGCACTAAAGAATGCATCGGTTAATAAAGGTAACATCCCTAAAATAGTCGTAAGTGCTGCCATAGTGACGGGCCGTAAACGGCTCATTGATGCGTGGTATATCGCATCGAAAGAATGGTGTTCATCAGAAAGAATTTTAATTTGATCAACCAATACAATCCCATTTTTTACGATCATGCCTGATAAACTGAGTAAACCAAGCAGCGCCATAAAGCCGAATTCAGCATTCAATAACAACATACCGGCACTCACCCCAATCAAGGCTAATGGTACACAAGCCCAAATCACTAATGCGCTACGCAATTCGTTAAACAGCAAAATGGTTAAGATAAACATAATTAAATAACCAAGAGGCAAGGATGAGAACAAACTCTCCTGCGCTTCTCCTGCTGTTTCAAACTCTCCCCCCCAAGAAAGGCTATAGCCCGATGGGAGAGGTATTGCTTCTAACTTAGGTCGCAGGCGTTTCAGTAAGCTATCGGCGGTGAACTCTGTTTCGAATGATGGGTCTGCATAGATTGTAATTGTGCGCTTTCGATCACGACGATCAATAATAGGATCTTCATAACGCACTTCAAAACTTTGAACCACTTGCTCAATAGGAATGTAGCGACTGAATACAGGACTCCAAATTTGCAATTCCATTAAGCTATCAATATCTAAGCGCTCTTCAGCAGGAGGACGCATAATAATGTCTTTTAAGTTAGTCCCATCACGATACACCCCTATTTTTTTACCACTGAAACTAAGGTGCATAAAGTCATCTAGATCTTGCTTAGAAATACCTGCACGTCGGGCGTTATCCTCGTTAAATACAGGGCGAACCACTTTAACGCGTTGACGCCAATTGTTACGCACACTGTCCGTATCTGGATCAGCAAGAAAGATGGCTTCTGCTTGCTCGGCTAAGCCACGTAGCACTGCTTGATCTGGGCCTGAAAAACGCGCCTCAATCTTAGCGTCAGTTCCTGGGCCGACTTGTAAGCGTTTGAATTTAACAAACGCATTAGGCAACTCCGTTGATGTCCACGCCATTGCTTCTTTAATAAGCCCCGGGATTTGATCACGTTCTTCGGTACGAATCATCACTTGTGCATACGCAGGATAATCTTTTTCTGGCGCATAAGTCAGCATGAAGCGTTGCTCACCGCGGCCTATAGTCGCTGAAGTATATTCAACTTCATCCCGCTGCGTAAAATAGTTTTCAAGCTTCTTAGCTTGATCTTCTACGGCATGAATGTCTGTACCTTCTGGCATCCAGATATCGACAAAAAATATCGGAGTATTTGACGGTGGAAAGAAGCTTTGCTTAACAAAGCCAAATCCGTAAATACTTACCATCAATAGACCTACCATACTCAACATTGTCAGGGCACGATTTACCAGCAAGAATTTTAATATTGCACCATACACAGTGTAGAGTGCGCCTTTGTATGGATCTGAATCTGAGTCATTACCATCACTTTTTTCTTCTTTGTTAAACAATAGATGACAAAGAAAAGGGGTTAATGTAATTGCCGTAATCCAACTCAAAAGCAATGAAATCAACAACACATAGAACAACGATCCCACAAACTCACCGGTAGAGTCAGGTGACAAGCCGATTGGGGCGAAAGCAGTAATAGCAATGACCGTGGCTCCCAATAATGGCCACTGAGTTTGTTTTACAATTTCATAAGCTGCACGCGTTCGACTAAGCCCTCGTTTAAGCCCAACCATTATGCCCTCGGTGACAACCAATGCATTATCCACCAACATCCCGAGAGCGATAATCAATGCCCCCAAAGATATTCGATGCAGCTCAATGGATAAAATATCCATCATAATAAAGGTGCCAAATATGGTCAGTAATAAAATAGCACCAATGATCAAACCAGCACGCACCCCCATAAATAGTAGAAGTACTGCAATTACGATAATGACCGACGCGAGTAAATTCAGAACGAAACCCGTAGACGAGGCATCCACTTCAGCAGGTTGATCGTACAAGGTGTGAATATCAATGCCTAGTGGACGATTATTATCTAGGCGCTTCAGCTCTTCGCGCATCAACTCACCGACTTTGACAACGTTAACTCCTTTGTTAAAGGAAACACCAATGTGCAACGTTTTTTCGCTTTTATATTTCAAAAGGTGTGTCGGTACTTCTGCTACCCCCTCAGAAATACTGGCAATATCTTTTAAATAAATTAGCTTTTCTGAGCCGGCACCACTTACTAGTAAATTCCCTAGTTCTTGTACGCTGGTAAATTCACCGGTTGGATTAATACGAATATATTCACTACCAAGGCGAATATGACCCGCATCTTGAATGATATTCTGAGTATCTAACAGGTCATATACACGTGATAGTGGTATTCCTAGGTTGGTCATTTTTTCACGAGCGATATCAATAAATACTCGCTCTTCTTGCTCTCCCGTTATATTAACTTTGGAGACACCCTTCATGACTGCAAACTCACGCTTTAAGTAATTAGCATAATCATTCAGCTCTTCGTAACTAAAATTTTCTCCGGTAATCGCCAGTAGCACACCGTATACATCACCAAAGTCGTCAACCACGATTGGTGGATCAACACCCGGCGGTAAGTTATGTTTTTCGTCATTGATTTTCCGGCGTAATTCATCCCAAATTTGAGGTAACTCTTCTGCCTGATAAGTAGGCTTGACGACAATATGAATTTGAGAAATTCCAGCCTTTGACACTGACTTTACATGTTTAATATATGGAAGTGACTGAATGGAATCTTCTAATGGCGCCGTCACCTCCTCCTCAACCTGAAGCGCATTAGCACCGGAATAATTGGTAATCACCATAGCTTCTTTAATGGTGAATGGTGGATCTTCTAAACGCCCTAACCCTAGGTAACTAGAAATCCCACCAACCAGCAGGATAATCAGTACGAGCCAACTCGTTGTCGAATTCCGAATAAAATAAGTAGCACTATTACCGCGGGCCTTCTCGTTTGGTTTAACATTGTTATCTGTCATGATTATAGACCTCGCTCTTTCAACCAGGGGCGAATCTTCATGCCTTCAACAGCTTGATGTACTCCAGAATCGAGAATTTTATCTCCGGGGTTTAGCCCAACTTTTATTTCTATTCCATTGGCTGTTAACTTACCGACCTCAACAGGCACGGCTGTTAATGTTTGGTCATCCTTCACTAGCCATACGCTGGCTTGATTGCTGCCTTGCGCTTGGTTTGCTTGTTGAAAAACACTATTAGCCGGTACCACCATCATATCAATGCGCTGGCTGAATATTTTATTCAGATCAACATATACACTGGCCGACATACCGGGGAGTACGTTTAAATTTTCGGGACGAGGGAGTGTCAGTGTAACGGTATAGCTTCCAGTGGCACTGTCTGCTTGAGAGGTATGTTCTTTATACGTGGCTTTAAAACGTTTATTAGGGAGAGCATCGAATTCTGTTTCTGGCTTGTAGTTTGATGTCTTACTGTTCTGCGAAATTTGCACCATGATACTTTCAGGAACTTGCAGATTCACTTCAAGTTGATCTTGAACTTGAAGCACAGCAATGGTCGTACCGGCATTGATGGATTGATGGTTATCGGCAAAAACATTCGCAACCGTGCCATCAAAAGGTGCTTTTAATTCAGTGTAAGACAAATCTGACTGGGCTGTTTTTAATGCCGCTTTACTAATATCTAAATCGGCTTTTGCTTGATCTAGTTGCGACTGAGATATTTGTGCCATTTTAAACAAGTTTTTAACACGTTCATATTGTGCGTGAGCTAATTCATAGCGTGCTTTGCGATCATCAACTTGAACTTGATAATCGGCAGGATCTAGTGCTGCTAGCACATCGCCCTCTTTAACTGCTTGCCCAGACTGCGCAGGCAATTTCAATAATTCACCACTCACCCGAAAAGCAAGCGACGCACGCTCTGCAGATTGTACTTGAGCAGGAAAGCGACGTACTTGGGCTTCATCTGGCGAGCCAACTTGAAATATCTTAGCTGGACGAACTCCCTCAGCTTCTACTTCAGGTGTTGTTTCTTTACAACCGCTTAATGCGGACATGACAGCTAAGCCGACAATCACGTAATAAGTCGAAATACGCATAGAACTTTCCCGTTGTTGTTTAAAGTGAAGCCATATTCATCATGGACGACTTTTCTGGATGCGCCAGATATGGAACATTTTAAATCAACAGGGAGACATAAATTGCACGCGTTTCCGCAACCATTAATCTCAAGAGAGAGACAATCAATATTAAAAATACAATAATAGTAATTATTTTAGACTAATCTGGCCGAAAATAGCACAAACGCTTGAGAGTAATGCTTTATTAGTCACAACCCATACTGAATCAACTATTAATAAAGTATTTTAAAAGCCCATCACTTCCAAGTTAGATAAATATATGCACAAGATTAGAAAGCTCTACCCACAACGTTTATTGCAGCACTGAAGTCCCTGACTTTATTTGTACGGTGGTATACTCCGCGCCTTTGTACTTCTGTGGATCAATACCATGTCTAGCTTTGCCATGTTACAGCTCGCCAGCCCGATACTTACCGCCATAACAGAGCTTGGTTACGACACTCCGACGCCAATTCAAACTCAGGCGATTCCAGAGATTCTCGCAGGTAAAGACGTGTTGGCCGGCGCACAAACAGGCACAGGTAAGACCGCCGCCTTTGCCTTGCCATTACTGACTCGTTTAATGGAAGCACCAAGAGCACAGAGTAAACGCCCTTCTGCATTGATTTTGGCTCCGACTCGCGAACTGGCGGTTCAAGTCGCCACAAGCATCCAAGGCTATGCAGTAAATACAGAGTTACAGACCTTGGCTGTGTACGGTGGTGTTAGCCAAAATCCGCAAACCGATGCTCTCAACCAAGGCGTAGATATTTTAGTCGCGACGCCTGGCCGCCTGCTCGACCTACTCAATCAACAAGCACTAGAACTCAGTGCTGTGCGTTGGCTGATTTTAGATGAAGCCGATCGTATGCTGGATCTCGGTTTTAAAGAAGAACTCATCCGGCTGCTCAAGCAGTTACCCAAAGAGCGCCAAACTCTGTTCTTCTCGGCCACCTTTCCGAAAACAGTGAAAGACCTCGCCTACAGCATGCTCAAGCAGCCTGAAGAAATCGCCGTCGCGGCTGAAAATGCCCCGATTGATAGCATCGAGCAGATTGTCTACAACATGGACAACAACAAAAAACGTGCGGCTCTGGCATGGCTGATTGGCTCTGGTAACTGGCAACAAGTATTAGTGTTCGTCCGTTCAAAACAACAAGCCGACGATTTAGCGAGCGAACTGAAAAAAGACGGCATTAAGTGCGATAGCCTGCATGGCGACAAAAGCCAAGGGGCGCGAGCACGAGCATTAGAAGATTTCAAAAACGGCAAAGTACGTGCGCTGATCGCCACCGACGTCGCCGCCCGCGGCATCGACATACTCGAACTGCCTTGGGTCGTTAACTACGAACTCCCCTTCCAAGCGGAAGACTACGTACACCGTATTGGCCGCACCGGGCGTGCTGGCAACACAGGCAAAGCCATCAGCTTCGTCTCTCGCAAAGAAGAATACCTGTTAGCGGACATCGAAACTCTGATCAAACGCGTTTTACCCACCCAATGGCTGGTCGGCTTTGAACCTAACTTCGATGAACCCGACAACGATGAAAATCACGGTCGCAATCTGCGTAAGCAACGCCAAAAGGCCAAGAAGAAAGCCAAATCGCAGGCAACCTATGGGATCAAGAAGTCGCGCATATAAGATTGGAAAGATGGAAGATAGCAAAACAGAGTGTTATCTTTGTTTAACAAAGCTAAACAAATACGGTAGGTGACCCCATGCTAGGCGTCCGACTCGATGAACAACTTGAAAATCGTTTAAGTGCTTTAGCGGCTAAAACTCAACGCTCGAAAAGCTTTTTAGCGAAAGAAGCACTCATTCGCTATATCGATGAAGAAGAGCGCAAACAGCGTGAGAATGACCTCACCGTTAAGCGCTGGGAGGAATATCAAGAAACCGGCGAAACAGTGAGCAATGAGTCCATGACCAACTGGTTAGACTCCTGGGGTACCGATCAGGAAAAACCATGCCCTGTGAAATAGTCTGGTTACCAAGTGCAACGTCAGATGTTGTCCGGCTTAGGGATTTTATAAAATCTGATAACCCTCGCGCAGCACAGCGTGCTGCTGAACGCATAATAGAAGGCATAAAGATCCTGCAAGCTAACCCCAAAGCCGGTATGCCTGTCGAGAATCTAATTGATTACAAAGACCTAGTGCTAACCTTTGGTGCCGGTGAATACATCATCAGATGCCGCCAAGAACTTGCGAATCGACTAGTGATCGTTCGAGTACGACATAGCAAAGAAGAAGGTTTTTAAAACCCAAAGCATAAGCTCAACGCTACTCACCTATCAGCGGCAACACCCAACTCGGCAAAGATGTATCCGCACCAGCGGTGATCTGCCCATTAATAATACTAATAACCCGTTTAAACGGATCATCTAAACGACTGTTGTCCAACATATGCACTTCGTCACATAGAGGTATCGCCGCTTTTACGTTATCAAGTGTTCGAGGAATACGAGAAAGGATTTTATCCGTCGGGACATCATGCCCACCATCAATCACACGCTGAGACACCCGCGCTTGGTTTAGATCTGTATCATCAACATGCAAAAAAACAAGAATTACGTGGTAGCCCGTGGCTTTCGCCGTGGCGATAAAATCGATTTTACTGACGTGGGAGAAAACGGTTTCGAAGCAGAAACTATGACCTTGGCGTAGCTTATCGAATCGAAGCTCTTCGGCGATGCGCGCAGCTTTGTGACTATTATTTACCGGATCGTCGGGGAAGGCTTCTTTGGCGATGATATCCGCATTGATAAACGGCATCCCTTTGGGTTTGAGCATTTGCTCATAAAAGGTGCTTTTGCCAGATCCATTGCCACCTACCAGCATCCATAACTGTTTCATAACGTCTTATTGCGGCCTTAGTATTGGCGAATGTGAACAAAATAGTTTTTTTAAAAACGCTCATGCAAGCGGTTCAAATTGTCCATTGGTAAAACGACCGACAATCACAGTGCCATCGGGACTGACCTGCTCTAAACAACCAGGGTTCGAGGCCGATGACTGATAACGCACACTATTACTGGCAATTGCGTGTTCAATAGCACCTGATGAGCGCTTCTGATCTAGCTCCATGAACAATGCACTCGAATCTACTACGACCGGTGTCGCCTCTTCAAACTTGATGGCTAACAAGCCCGCCTGGAGTTCAATCAGCTCCTGAGGGCTGAGTTTAGGAGCCACTAAGCGCCCAATACCGGCCCAAAACTCCACTTGTTCTGCCGCGCTGCGCTTTAGCAGATCGCCTGCAAACTTAGCAGATTCCATCAATGATGCTTCAAGACGCACAGGGGATTGAGCTTTCGCCATAATCACAACCTCATTTATCAAGTAAAACTGAATCAAGTATGAATCAAACGCATTGAAATCATTGTAGCAGATTGCTACAACACATCAAGAGGCAGTCAAATCAGGCCTTGATGAACTTTTCTGTGTGTCGATAGTATATGGCGAGACTAAGTAACAGTGATTCAGAGCCGGTGGTCTCCTCCATTAGTCATCATTGGAAAGCAGGCTCGCCAATGCTTTATCACTAAGTTCAACCAACTCTACAAGCTCTGCAAGTAAGTGCGAACATTCGACATCTACCACGTTATTTTCTGTGATCGATTTAAACTGAGCTTCTAGCTCCCTAGCACGTGCTGCCAGGCCAATGGCGCCCATCGTTCCTGCGGAACCTTTTAGTGTGTGTAAGGCCTTAGTACTCTCATTCCATTCTTTGTTCTGCCAACAGATAGCAATTTCATCAATTATTTTTTGCATTTCTTCCGAAAACATATCCCGCACTCTTTTGAAGAGTTCCTTGTTATTACTAAACCTTCGCAGCAGGGTTATTTCATCTTCAATCAACTGATCAGTGTTAGAACCCGGAAGATGCACTTTATCCATTATGAATTCGTTCTTCACCGCCAAGAGTACAGTGTTTACTAACTCTTCGAGATCGACGGGTTTACTAACATGACCATTCATTCCAGCCGCGGTGCAAGCCTCGCGATCTTCTAACGACACATTAGCCGTCATTGCGATAATCGGTAAGTCACTCCAACGACTATCAGCGCGGATTCTTCGTGTGGCCTCCAACCCATCTATGTCGGGCATTTGTATATCCATAAGGACGAGATCATACTTACGAGTTTCCGCCATAATGCTATTAACACCTTCAATGCCTCCACTTGCCAAGTCGACACTAGCGCCTTCAGTCGTTAAGAGTTCATATGCAATTTCACGATTAATCATATTATCTTCAACCACTAGCAACTGCATACCTAATAGGCGCTGTTGACGCTCCTTGTTTACAAGAGCAGGTTTGTTCTGTTTATTTAGTACTCGCTCTACCGACTCAGATAACTGCAATGGGGTAATAGGCTTACTTAAAAAATCGCTATAAACTGGCTCATCCTCACCTAATTTATTATTAATTGTTGCCTGTGCATACGCGCTGATTATAATAATTTCTGGAGCATCATCTCTCAGTAGTTTAGTAACTGACTGCGCTACATCATGGCCATTTACATCTGGTAGTTGTAAATCCATCAAAACAACGTCGTAAGGCTCATTACTTTCGTAGGCGTCAACAATCATCTTTAACGCTATATTACCGCTAATCGCTAAATCAACTCGCCACCCTAATTCAACCCCATTACGCTGTAGTACCTCAGCAGATAGTACATTATCTTCAACTACCAGCACGCGGATATCGCTAACGGGGATAACGTCTGTATCAAGGCCGGCCACAATTGGAAAGTCCATATCAAACCAAAATTTACTTCCATGACCAAGCTCACTTTCAAGGTGCAAACTTGCTCCCATTAATCCTGTTAAGCGCTTACAGATAACCAAACCAAGACCGGTTCCACCAAAGCGTCGGCTGGTTGAAACTTCTGCTTGCGTAAATCCATCAAAAATATGAGTTTGATTTTCTTTTGATATGCCAATACCTGTGTCTTCTATCGATACTCGTAAGCAAACATTATTTGGGGCTTCGTTGATTTTTTGAACACGAACAACAACGTGCCCAGACGATGTAAACTTGAGTGCATTACCCGACAAATTAATCAAAACCTGCAACAACCGATTACTATCACCCAACAGTGTCTGAGGTAGATTAAGGTCCACGTCATATAGCACCTCTACCGACTTATCACCTAAGTTTCCTGAGAGAACGACACCGAGATTACGTAATATCTCGTCCATACTGAATGGATGCAAATCAAGCTGTAACTTACCTGCTTCAATTTTTGAGTAATCAAGAACATCATTGAGCAAGCTAAGTAGCGAACCTGCAGCACTCTTAGATTTAGAAATATAGTCATGTTGCCTCTCATCAAGATTCGTATTTCCCATCAGTTGCAGCATTCCCAACACTGCATTCATTGGTGTACGAATTTCATGACTCATATTGGCTAAAAAATTGGATTTTGCTGCGCTTGCTTCATCTGCTTTTTCTTTTGCATTACGTAGAATAGCTTCTTGATGTATTTGCTCAGTAATATCTTGGTTAATTCCCGTTATTCGAATGACTTCGCCATCTCCTCCCAACTCAGCAACGGCTCGTCCTTTGATACTCCGTTCAGAGCCATCTGGTAAAAGTATACGAAATACTAAATCGAATTCGCCGCGGCATTCTAATACCGCAGTTAGCGCTTCTTCTGCAGCAAGAATGTCATCGGGATGAACCCGCATACGCCAATGTTCATACGCCAGCCCATGCTCTCTCAATGTAGGAGGTTGTTGATACATAGAGAACATTCGATCATTCCACTGCAACTCATTAGTATTAGGCGTCCATGACCAAACGCCTAGCTCCGCGACATCCGCTGCCATTGCGAGCTGATTCATCGCAAACTCTATTGCTTCATGTTGCTTATGCTGCTCGCTAATATCTACCGCGATGCCAAGATACCCACTAATATCCCCATGAATATTGCGAATAACTGTGACCGATAAACTAACCAGTATTGTGCATCCATCCTTGCGTAGATACGTCCACTCTCGGCACTCTTGCCCTTCTTTGTCAGGTATAAAAGTAAATACGTTAAACCCTCCGATGTCTCGGTGATATTGTTCGGATAAATCCTTTGATCGCAGTTCCAGTTCACTGGGTATATGGAAAATGGCTGGGCTTTGAATTCCCACCATTTCTTCTGCTTTATAACCCAGCATTTCTTCTGCTCCCTTGTTGAACAGGGTAACAATTCCATTAGTATCAGTAGCGACAATGGCAATCGTCGAAGCAGAGTCCAAGACACTCTTTAATAGAGTATTTACTGTGCGAACTTCAGTGGTACGTTCTTCAACTTGTCGCTCAAGGTTACTATTTAAATTTATAATTTCCGCTTGAGCAGATTTTTGAGTTGAAATGTCACGAATGGTTTCTGATAGACCAATAACCTCTTTCCCGGCATTACGTACAAGCGCAACAGAGATGGAAACATCTAATATTTGGCCGTCAGTTCCTACCCGCTTAGTTTCAATGGGCGAAAAAGTTTGCTTCTCAATAATGGCTTCTTCATACAATAGTTTCTCAAATCGCCATATTTCGCTAGGAACAATAAGTTCAGCCAATGAGTTTCCAATAGCTTCAGCGGCTGAAAGTCCAAACATCTTCTCTGCCGCACCATTCCAGCTAAACACCTTGCCATTAATATCTTGGCTAATAATCGCATCGGTAGAACTCTCAACGATACCTGCCAAACGTGCTTGTTGAGCAAAGAACTCGGCTCGACGTTGTCGATTATTAATAAATAATGCCAACACAGCACTCACTAAGAAGCTAAGAAGACAACCAAAAAGGAATACACTCTCTTTTGATGTTAGATTTAAGGAGTCGACAAAAGTAGAGTAAGCACCAAAACGGAACTCCCAAGTACGACCAAATACTTCACGTTCTATAATGTATTCAGAAACCAAATTACCTTTGGCTAGATCAGTATTGTCGAAAAATTTAGTTTCCTTCCTTGGTGACGTTACATCTTTAAGTTCGGCAGCAAAATACTCTGGACGTAATCGTAAATCAGTTAAAACTTCTTCAATGATCAGTGGGGCATAACTCCAGCCAAACCCTAGTCGTTCGCGCTCTTCTAGACTGTTAGGAGTACCTGAATTTTTATAGACTGGCAGCATAATCAGGAAAGACTGCAAGGGGTTACCAGTCGCCTGAACCAAGGTAATTGGTCCGGTTAACCGAACCTCTCCCGTTCTTAGCGATAATAAAGCTGCCTCTCGGCGATTGTGTTCGGAAGCAATATCCAACCCAATTGCTGCTTTATTAGTTGCAACTGGCTCGACGTATTGAATGATAAAGCGTTCACCGTCATGCGGTGTTAACTGGCGAATGTTAAAGTCGGGCCAGTTATCCAGTGCTGCCTCTTTGATAAAATGTGCTTCATTAGCAACAGGAACCCTGCGAATAAACCCAAATCCACGTGCGCCGGGGAACTCTGACTCTAAGTCACGAGTTTCACTGTATTGTTCAACTAACTCTCGACTCAAATTACTTTGAGCCGTTGCAACCGTGCCACGTAACCCGCGTAAACCGTATTGGTAAAGCTCAACTCGCTCATAAATCTGCTGAATAAGATCTTGAGACTCTCGCGCTAGTACACTATCTATATGATTTTTATTCGACCTTTCAACGCTTACCGCCACCCAGTAACTGGCTAGCACCCCTACGATCAACGAAATCGCTGTCCATGCCCAAAGTAGACTGTTCCTGCGCCTGCCTATCGCCATGCTGTCACCAAACCCATTTATGACTTATAAACCATAGTCATAAGCCTAGCTAAAGGGATCGAAATGAACAGTTTGACGACGAGATTGTTTGAGAAAAGCTTAAAGGAGGGAGTTAAGATAGTTGGTCGGGATGACAGGATTTGAACCTGCGACCACTCGCCCCCCAGGCGAGTGCGCTACCAGACTGCGCCACATCCCGAAATCACCCGCATTAGCGAGTGTCTTGAGTATACTTAACTACTTGAAAAGATAAAGGTTTTCGAGCTTTCACCAGCGTATTTTTTTACTCTGGACGAAGCAGTTCTTCGAGTTCTTTCAACTCACGAATCATGTTTTTAACGAGGGCTTTATCCATAGCAACGGCGGTAGATTCTCCCGTTTCGGATAGCTTTTGACGCGCGCCACCAATGGTGTAGCCGTCTTGATAGAGCAAGGCTCGAATTTCACGGACAAGGATAACGTCCTGACGCTGATAATAACGACGGTTTCCCGCACGCTTTACCGGTTTCAGTGTTGGAAATTCCTGTTCCCAGTATCGCAAAACATGGGGTTTTACATCGCACAACTCACTGACTTCACCGATGGTGAAATAGCGTTTTGTGGGAATGGGGGGAAGTTCGTTATTGTGGCTGGCTTCCAGCATAGGCCTCGACCCGAATCTTAAGCTTCTGCCCTGGTTTGAACGTCACAACACGGCGCGCAGAGATAGGAATCTCTTCACCGGTCTTTGGGTTTCTACCCGGGCGTTGGCGTTTATCTCGCAGGTCGAAGTTACCGAACCCTGATAACTTCACCTGTTCATTTCGGCTCAGACTGTCGCGGATTTCATCAAAAAAGATGTCAACCATGTCTTTGGCCTCACGCTTGTTGAGGCCTAAATCATCAAACAGTTTTTCTGCCAGTTCTGCTTTGGTCAAGGCGGTCATTTTAACCCCTTAGGCATCTTAGCCCCGTAACATCGCTCCTAGACTCTCTTCAAGATGCGACAAGACCGTATTTACGGAGTTGTTCACTTCTTCATCAGTTAGAGTGCGTGAAGGATGCTGCCAGGTCAAGCCCAAAGCGAGACTTTTTCTATCAGGATCAATACCTTTGCCCACATACACATCAAAAAGGTTGAGCTTTGTGAGGTAATCCCCTGCTACGCTTCGGATTCCATCAAATACCTGATCAACATGCACAGCTTGATCAACCACTAAGGCTAAATCGCGACGCATTTCTGGGAATTTAGAGATGTCGCTGTACGCTGGCGTAGCAATATCACGCACCGCTTCTAGATCCATTTCAGCAACATAAAGTGTTTGCTTAACACCCACCTGCTTCTGCGTGCTTGGATGTAGCGCACCCATCCAACCTATGGGTTGACCATTCTTCAGAATGCGAGCACTTTGCCCCGGATGTAATGCCGGGTGCTGGGCCGCTTCAAAACGGTAGGCATCGGCTTCGCCACCACGAGCAAGTAAGGCTTCTACGTCGCCTTTAAGGTCGAAGAAATCCACCGGAGTTTCTTGCTCAGTCCATGACTGCGCAACACGATTACCGCAAATCAACATAGCTAATGTTGGCGTCTGAACTAGGCCATCTTGCTCAGGAACAAAACGCAGGCCGGTTTCAAACATGCGGACACGTGGCTGCTGACGCTTGAGGTTATAGCTGGCAGCGGATACAAGGCCAGTCCATAACGTCGTTCGCATCACGCTCATGTCAGCAGAAATTGGATTCAGCAACGCCAGTGCATCACGTTCTGGATCAAGTGCTTTTTGCAATGAAGGCTCAACAAAGCTGTAGGTAATGGCTTCGTGGAAACCACGCGCAATCATCTGACGACGCAAGTCACGAATCGGTAAACGAGACTCTGGCGCTTTCGCCAAGGGGGTGGCTGCAGCAGGCGTACGCACCGGTAAACGGTTGTAGCCGTAGATGCGCGCTAGTTCTTCAATCAGATCTGCTTCAATCGACATATCAAAACGATATGACGGGGCTTCAACTGTCCAGCCTTCAGCGCTCATTTGCACGGTCATGCCTAAGCGTTCGAGAATATCGGTGACTTCTTCATCCGCCATGGTCAGGCTGAGAATCTGTTCAATACGGCTGCGTCGCAGAGTAATGGTTGCTGCCTGCGGAAGCTTGTTCTCAGTGGTGACTTCTTTCACTGGGCCAGCGTCGCCGCCACAGATCTCAAGTACCAACTGAGTTGCACGCTCCATTGCCGTATTTGCCAATTCATAATCCACACCACGCTCAAAACGGTGTGAAGAATCGGTATGCAGGCCGTAGTTACGAGCACGGCCTGCTATCGCAATCGGGTTAAAGAAAGCGGCTTCAAGCAATAGATCTTTTGTCTCGCCATTCACACCTGAATGTTCGCCACCCATTACACCGGCCATGGCCAGTGGTTTGTTGTGGTCAGCAATCACGAGCGTATCGGCGTTTAATTCAACTTCTTGGCCGTCAAGCAGGGTGAGTTTTTCGCCCTGTTCTGCCATACGAACACGAATACCGCCATCTACCTGATTTAGGTCGAAGGCGTGCATTGGTTGGCCAAGCTCAAGGAGTACGTAGTTAGTAATATCCACCACAGGATCAATCGTGCGAGTGCCGCTACGACGTAACTTCTCAACCATCCATAATGGCGTTTCGGCTTTTACGTTCACGTTGCGAACGATACGGCCTAGGTAACGCGGGCAAGCATCAGCAGCAGATACTTCAATAGAAGGTTCATCTGCGATGGTGGCAGCAACGGCACTAATTTGCGGGCCTGCCACTGAAGACTTGGTTAATACGCCGGTTTCACGCGCAAGACCGGCCAAGCTTAAACAGTCGGCACGGTTTGGTGTGAGATCAACGTCGATGATGGTGTCATCTAAGTTAAGGTATTCACGAACATCCACACCCAATGGTGCGTTGTCCGGTAATTCCATTAAGCCATCGGAGCTTTCTGCCATGCCGAGCTCTTGCTCTGCACACAACATTCCGAACGACTCTACACCACGCAGTTTGGCTTTTTTGATTTTAAAGCCGCCTGGTTCGTCTGAAGGTAGCACTGCGCCGATTTTTGCAAACGGTATTTTCAACCCCTCACGTACGTTGGCTGCGCCACATACAATTTGGAATGTTTCTGTACCGTCTGTCACTTGGCAAAGGCTTAGCTTGTCGGCATCTGGATGTTGCTCACGAGAAACAACCTGACCCACCACAATGCCTGAGAACGCACCAGCAACCGGCTCTGCTCCATCGACTTCTAAACCAGCTAATGTCAGCTGATCAACCAATTCCTGAGTTGTAATCTCAGGCTGTACCCACTCGCGTAACCACTGTTCGCTGAATTTCATAATTTTTTACCTTAAGCCTGAGGATTATTTGAATTGCTGCAAGAAACGCAGATCATTTTCAAAGAACAGACGTAAGTCGTTCACCCCATAACGCAGCATCGCTAAGCGCTCAACGCCCATACCAAACGCAAACCCGGTGTACTCATCAGGATCAATATTTACGTGTTTGAAGACTTCCGGATGCACCATGCCGCAGCCACCCACTTCCAACCAACGACGCTTAGTGCCTTCTGGTGTTTCAATCACCCACTCGATATCAATTTCAGCGGATGGCTCAGTGAATGGAAAGTAAGACGGACGCAATCGAACGGTTAATTCACGCTCGAAGAAGACGCTCAAGAATTCTTGAATCGTGCCTTTTAAATCAGCAAAGCTAATGCCTTTATCAACCAACAAACCTTCTACCTGATGAAACATAGGTGAGTGAGTTTGGTCGTAATCGCAGCGGTAAACACGCCCCGGACAAATAATACGGATCGGCGGCTGCTGCACTTCCATCGTACGCACCTGCACTGGCGAGGTATGAGTACGCAGAAGCGTAGTCGCATCAAAATAGAAGGTATCGTGCATGGCACGCGCCGGGTGATGCGAAGGAATATTCAAGGCTTCGAAGTTGTGGAAATCGTCCTCAACTTCCGGGCCTTCTTTCACCTGATAACCGGCGTTGGCAAAGAAGGCTTCAATTCGTTCCAAGGTACGTGTCACAGGATGCAGACTGCCTTCCTGTATGCCACGGCCTGGCAAGGTCACATCGATGGTTTCTGACGCCAATTTGGCATTCAACGCTGCCATTTCAAGATCGGCTTTACGCGTATTGAGAGCGGTCTGAACTTGATCACGCGCTTCATTAATGACCGCGCCTATTTTAGGGCGATCTTCAGGAGCAACATTACCAAGATTTTTCATCAGAGCGGAGATTTCGCCCTTCTTACCCAAGTACTGTACACGTACCTGATCTAGTGCAGCGACGTCTTCAGCGGCGGCGACTGCGGCCAACGCCTGTTGCGTCAGGGCCTCAAGGTTTTCCATCGTTGTTTCCGTAATATGATTTATTTAGACAAAAAAATAGGGGAATGCCTGTTAAGCCACTCCCCTATTTCTTAGATAGCCGCTCGAAAACTGCTACCTTATTCCCGCCACCTTGAGGGCTTAACGCACCTCAAAGCGCAGTGAAATTACAGGCTAGACTTGGCTTTTTCAACCAAAGCCGCAAACGCTGCTTTTTCATTTACTGCTAGATCAGCCATGATCTTACGGTCAATTTCAACAGAAGCCAGTTTCAGGCCATTGATGAACTTGCTGTAAGACAAACCGTTCTGACGTGCACCGGCGTTAATACGCGCGATCCACAACTGACGGAACTGACGCTTCCTTTGACGACGGTCACGGTAAGCGTACTGACCAGCTTTAATAACCGCTTGCTTAGCTACACGGAATACACGGCTACGAGCACCGTAGTAACCTTTAGCCTGCTTCAGAATTTTCTTGTGACGACGACGAGCCACAACACCACGTTTTACACGAGCCATAATTTATCTCCTGAACAGATCCGATTAAAGGTTAGGCAACATACGAAGAACGAGCTTCTTGTCTGCAGCATGCAATTGAGACATACCACGCAAGTGACGTTTACGCTTGGTGCTTTTCTTGGTCAGGATGTGGCTACGGAACGCATTACGGTGTTTGAAACCATTCGCGGTCTTTTTGAAGCGCTTCGCAGCGCCGCTCTTAGTTTTGATCTTTGGCATTTTGATACTCCAAAAGTGATGGAACGTACAGAAACTAAGACCCTGTAACATTCCTGCCTTTAAAACGACTACCCATATTAGGTAACCGCAGCGTTTGGTAGAACGAACAAACCCCGACCGGAGTCGGGGTATGCGTATTCATTTGAAAACCAAACTACTTCTTTTTAGCGGGCGCGATAATCATGATCATCTGACGGCCTTCCATCTTTGGACGCTGCTCGACACTACCCAGCTCTTCGAGATCTTTCTCGATTCGCAACATCAGCTCCATGCCAATGTGTTGGTGTGCCATTTCACGACCACGGAAGCGCAGTGATACTTTTGCTTTATCGCCACCTTCTAGAAAGCGAGTCAGATTACGTAATTTAATCTGGTAGTCGCCTTCTTCAGTGCCCGGACGGAATTTCATTTCCTTAATCTGGACCTGATGCTGTTTCTTTTTGGCTTCGGCTTTCTGCTTCTTCTCTTCGTAGAGCTTCTTGCCGAAGTCCATAATCTTACAGACGATCGGATCGCCGTCAGAGATCTGAACAAGATCTAATTCAGCTTCGCGTGCCATTTCGAGTGCGTCTTCAAGGCTTACAACACCAACCTGTTCACCTTCTGCATCGATTAAGCGCATTTCTGTTGCACGGATTTGATCGTTTATAGCGGCTCTGTTATCGCGGCCACCCTTTCTGTTATCACGTCTGATGATTAGTTCTCCATTCCAAACCGGCCGCGCTCTGCAATAGCTCCTTCCAGGATGCCAATGAACTCGTCGACACTCATAGTGCCGAGGTCATCACCCTTACGGGTGCGCACAGCGACGGTGTTTGTTTCTTTTTCTTTGTCCCCTACCACAAGCAAGTAAGGGATCTTATGTAAAGTATGCTCGCGGATTTTAAAGCCGATCTTCTCGTTTCTCAAGTCCGCATCTGCTCTAAAGCCTGCTGATTTCAGTTTTTTCGCCAATTCTGCGCAATATTCGCCTTGGCTATCGGTAATATTGAGGATCGCGACCTGTTGCGGAGCCAGCCATGGCGGCATTGCACCTGCATAGTGTTCGATCAAAATACCAACAAAACGTTCAAACGAGCCAAGAATAGCACGATGCAGCATCACTGGGGTTTTTCGTTCGCCATCTTCAGCAACAAACTGTGCATCTAAGCGTTCAGGCAACATGAAATCCAACTGAATTGTGCCGCATTGCCATACTCGGCCAATACAGTCGCGCAATGAGAATTCGATCTTAGGGCCATAGAACGCACCTTCACCCGGCTGTAATTCCCAATCTAGACCTGCATCATTTAGAGCATCTTCCAATGCAGACTCTGCTTGATCCCATTGAGCGTCATCACCAATACGGCCTTCCGGACGTGTTGATAACTTCATTTCAACATTGTCGAAGCCAAAGTCTTTGTACACATCAAGGGTTAGCTTGATGAAGTCAGAGGCTTCTTTGCGAATCTGATTTTCAGCACAGAAGATGTGCGCATCATCTTGAGTAAAGCCACGAACACGCATAATGCCGTGCAACGCGCCAGACGGCTCGTTACGGTGACAGCAACCAAACTCGGCTAAACGCAACGGCAAGTCGCGGTAACTCTTCAGGCCTTGATTGAATACTTGAATATGACATGGGCAGTTCATCGGCTTAACCGCATACGTGCGTTTTTCCGACTCAGTCACGAACATGCCGTCGGCATAATGCTCCCAGTGACCTGACTTTTCCCACAACACGCGATCTACGACCTGTGGTGTTTTAATTTCTTGGTAGCCCGCATCGTTCTGTACTTTACGCATGTACTGCTCAAGTACCTGGTAAATAGTCCAGCCATTCGGGTGCCAGAACACCATACCCGGCGCTTCTTCCTGCAGGTGGAACAAGTCCAACTGCTTCGCCAATTTACGATGGTCGCGCTTCTCGGCTTCTTCTAGACGCTCAAGGTACGCACGCATTTCTTTTTTATCGTTCCACGCCGTACCGTAAATGCGCTGTAGCTGCTTGTTTTGCGAATCACCGCGCCAGTAGGCACCAGAGACACGCTGCAGTTTAAAGATACGCATGACACGAGTATTCGGTACGTGCGGCCCACGACACATATCTGTGTATTCTTCGTGGTGGTATAAACCGACCGACTCTTCACCTTTTTCAATCAGGTCATCGATCAATTCAACTTTGTAATCTTCGCCACGATCTACAAACGTACGACGCGCTTCTTTAATGGGCGTCATTTTTTTAAGTACGTCGTAATCTTTTTTGATCAGCTCTTTTACGCGCTTTTCAATAGCGGCAACGTCTTCTGGTGTAAATGGACGTTCGAAGTCGATATCGTAATAGAAGCCGTTTTCAATCACAGGACCAATCGCCATTCTGGCTTCTGGGTACAACTGCTTAACAGCATGGCCAACGAGGTGAGCAAACGAGTGACGGATAACCTCAAGACCTTCTTGGTCTCGACCCGTAATCAGGGTCACGTCTGAATCCACAGAAATCAATTCACAGGCATCAACCAGCTCACCATTAATACGACCACACACCGTCGCTTTCGCCAGACCAGGGCCGATGTCTTCGGCAACCTGCATCAGGGTAACGGGTTGATCAAATTCGCGTTTAGAACCATCTGGAAGAGTAATAACAGGCATAATAAATCCTTGTCAGTGGTGGCCCCTACGACAGGCCACGTGAAATAAAAAGAGGACGTACTTTACAGACCGAACAATGCGCTGTAAACATTCCAAATAGACCATCCTAACTGGACCCTGTTTATATATTGGCCACAACAGCAAAGTCGCGCGTTATCGCTGTTAATGACGTATAAAAATACAGACACAACCTGAACGCAGTGCCTAGACTACCGACCTATAGGTTTCTGCCATTACCCTTGTGACCACTTCCCCTTTGATCACCGCCCCTTTGATCACCGCCCCTTTGACCACAGCCCCGGTGACTGCCCCACTTCTTTTTTAAACGCCCGACTAAACGCTGCCTGCTCCGAATACCCTAGTAACAAGGCAACCTCGGTGAGGGTCAGGTGGCCATCATTAAGATACTCTTTGGCGAGTTGTATTTTGAGCGTTAGCAACTCAGTACGAAAATCCGTTCCTGCCGCATTTAACCGGCGCGCCAATGTGCGCTCAGACATCGCAAAGCTTGAGGCTAGATTTGCCAACGTCGCTTCACCACGCTGAACCGGGGTAATTAACGCTTGCCTAAAATGATGAAGAAATGAAGCCTCAGGGGACAACGCCAACAACGCGGTTTTTGCCTCGCGATCTAAACGAGCGCTGATCTCGCTATCTTGAGCGCTTAACGGCAACGCCAAGACGTCAGCCTCCAACCATAAGCCGTTAGCAGTACAGTTGAATACAAGCTCACCACCTTGGCATGTCTGAAATTTATCGGCGTCTTGTAACTCAGGCCAAACCAACTCGGTTCGTTGCGCCGCCAAGTCAGTACGGCCCGTCATACGGCGCAGAAATGTCATCATGCCACCTAAAATCACAATGTCAGATAGCGGGTGCGAACAACCGTAATTACGATCCCACACCAAACCAACCAGACCATCCCGCATGATCATGCTTGCTCTTGGGCCGTCGTACACCAACCCTTGATATTGCTCGAAGCGAATGAATGCTTCTAACACACTGGTACACGCCAAAGTTAGATACCCAAGAATACCCACATGTGCAGGACTGACCATTTGGCTCAGCTCAACCGCGACGGCCTGCCCTTTATATTGATGGTCGAGTTGGTCCAGCAACGCCCACCACTCAGCAAAAGTAAGTCGCTTACGCGCCGTCGATACCTGTACTAACAAACCCGGCGCAACATCCGGCTCCCGCAATAGAAAATCCCGCACCAAGGCTTGTAGGTCACCGGATACCGACAGGCTGGCCATTCTTGGGTCACACAACATAGCTCATTACCGACAGTTAGAATCATTGAATGATTGGCGTAAAGTATCAATTTATAGTCGGGAAATATCAATACCAAAGAGGTCGTTGGCGTCTATTCTCAACATAACAAGTTCGATAGCGATTCAGCGAGACAGTATCATGCAAGATTTAACACGCGCCTTACTCTTTATTAGCCTCTTCGCAGGCGTATTCATCGGCACTATGGTGTTGGAAAACTGGTGGGCGAAACGTCGAGGGGTCAACAAGCTTTACCACTTCCCTGAAACCTTCACCAACATGATGACGGGCTTGTCATATAAAGTGGTGGACGGCATTGCCATTGCTCTGTTTATTCAAGTCTTCTACGACTGGATGTATCAATTTGGTCTGCAGTGGAACCCAGACCTGACTTTATTCAGTGTTCTTGTTTTAGTCTTTTTTATTGATTTTTGGTTTTATGTTGCCCACGTCGCGATGCATAAAATACGTTGGTTTTGGAATGCGCACGTCACTCATCACAGCTCGGAACATATGAACTTTTCTACCGCGTTGCGTCAGAATTTTACCTACGCATTTTCAGGCACTTGGATATTGTGGTGGATTCCTGCGGCCTTAGTAGGCTTCGATAAAAACTGGACCTTAATCGCCATCGAAGCCAACTTGGTTTACCAATTCTTTTTACACACCGAGCAAGTGCAATCCTTAGGTCGACTTGAACGAGTCATGAACACACCATCGCACCACCGCGTCCACCATGGCAGCAACCCAAAACAGATAGATCGGAATTTTGGCGGGATATTTATCATTTGGGACAAGTTGTTCGGAACCTTTCGCTGTGAAAAGGACGCGGGCGAAATTAAATACGGTGTTACGCGTATGCCGACAAAGCCAAACAACCCTTGGCATGCGCAAGTATATGATTGGCAAAATATGTTCCGTGATTTAAAGAAATACAAAGATCCGCGTATTTTATGGAAACACCCAGACTGGGTGAAAGAAGAGTACGGCGAATAAGTATAAGTGAAAGATTAAAAGACGCTTTACGACAGATTTAAAGCGTCTTCCAATTGCAACACGCATGTCACTGATTGGTTTTAAATTTGCAATAACTTCACTCTAGCCTGAAGTCTCCACTTATTCGGAGGTTTCCCATGAAAGCCATCACAACTTACCTACTGGCTAGCTTACTGCTCGTTGCAGGTGGTATAGCTCACGCCAAGCCACACCACACGCCCTTCAAAAATTTCTTCGGTAAATTTACCGAGGTTCAATTAGGCCCACGTCCATTCTATCTCGTCGATGATATGGACGAAGGTGAATTAAAAAACAAACTTGAATCGTGCAGCACCGGTCCTTTTTTCCCAAGTAAATTTTCCATCGGCCACCGTGGTGCGGCACTGCAATTTCCAGAGCACACGAAAGAATCGTACACCGCTGCTGCCAAAATGGGCGCAGGCATTATTGAGTGTGACGTTACCTTTACCAAAGACCGCGAATTAGTCTGCCGTCATTCTCAGTGTGATCTACACACCACCACCAATATACTGGCGACTCCTCTTGCTCAAAAATGTTCAGTACCGCCTGAGTTTGATGCCAGTGGCCAGCTAACAAATGCAGGCAGCATCACATGTTGCACCAGCGACATCACACTGACCGAATTTAAAACGCTTAATGGTAAAATGGATGCTGCAAACACAGCCGCCACAAGTATTGAAGACTACATGAACGCCACCGCTGACTGGCGTACCGATCTATACGCGGCTAAAGGCACTTTGTTAACACACGCTGAAAGCATCGCATTATTAAAAGAATTAGGCGCTGACTTCACGCCTGAATTAAAAACACCCTCCGTCGCCATGCCATTTGAAGGCGACTACACACAAGAAATGTTCGCCCAACAAATGATCGACGACTACCGTGCAGCGGGGATTCACCCTCGTAAAGTGTGGCCTCAATCGTTTAATCTCAATGATGTTAAATACTGGATTGATAACACCCGCTTTGGTCGTCAGGCGGTGTATCTTGATGGCGTCTACGACATCAATGTTACGCAAGCTGAAATGGAATCGTGGGTGGCTGATGGCCTACGAGTATTAGCGCCACCTATGTGGATGTTATTAGACGTCAACAATCACGGTGACATTGTGCCATCTCAATACGCTGACAACGCCAAAGCGGCTGGTCTAAAATTAATTACCTGGACGCTTGAACGTTCAGGACAATTAAAAGACAACGGCGGCTGGTATTTCCAGTCAGTGAATGGCGATAACGGTGGCATGGATGTTATTGATAATGACGGCGATGTCATGAAGGTGCTGGATGTATTAGCCCAAGATGTTGGTGTAATTGGCGTATTCTCAGACTGGCCAGCCACAACATCGTATTATGCAAACTGCATGAACTTGCGCTAACGCTTTAGCCTATACATGTAGCCGCTTATCACAGATAGGCGGCTATCTCTCCTTATTAGAGATAGATGAGATAGCAAAATATTTATGGCACCTCTGAAAAATTCAGTAGTGCAGAATTTTTCAGAGGTGCCTTAAAGCAATCCCACTTCCGGCTGTAGTATCACAGGAATGCAAAGCAATATAACAACACACCATATAATTTGAGATCGCTTCAGACGCTCACGAAATATCAACACGCCCCCTATTAATGCCCCTAAAATACCGATACTGCGCTTAACAGTCTCAACTATGCCAGCATCAATCTCTTCAAGCGCCATCCACTGCATAACGACCGCAAGAACAAACACGAATAACGCAGGAATCAACCGATACCACGCCCCTTGTAATGTGATATTACGTTTAGCCATAAAAGCAAAACAGACCAATACCGCAGCAACACAAAAGGTTTGCACAACACCATGAAATAAAGGGCCGCTGTGACGCAACGCCAGTTTATCGAAGACAATACCACCTCCCCAGCAGAGCGACACCATCAACATAAGAGCAAACGGTTTGCCTCGGATATACGAAACTCCACCTTGCGCTCCCACAATAGCCACAACAGTGATCAACATCGCACACCATTGAATAAGAGTTAACGACTCTTCCAACATAAAACCCGCGATAACGGTGGAAACAATCGGTGTAAATGCCAGTACAGGCACAACACGAGCAATATCCCCTAACTTTAACGCCGTGATAAAACCAACCGCTGCAATTGCAGCTAAAATAGCGGCGACGAAAGCAGGAGGCCAATAGTCTGAAGCAGCCCACTGCTCCGAACTTAACCACCAAGCCCCTAAATATAAAGGCAGCGCCCCAACATTAAAGGCAACGGTAAGGGCTAGTGGCTGCTCATGATGCGCGAGGTGTTTACGAGCGAGATCAAATAGCGTCCACGCCAGTGAGGAAATAAATAAGTACGCAAGAAAGATCATGCCTTAGGTTTGTTGCCTTCCGTTATCTCGGTGTTAACAACTCCCGACGTTGAATCTTCTATTTGCATCTCTTCTGGTTTGGTTTCTAAAACTAATTGCAGTTCTACTTCTTTGCTTAAGATCTGCTCTTTCAGAGCGGCTTTCTCTTCACCTTCTGCACTGTCTTTTAATACGGTTAGGTCGGCTATTTCGACTTTTATCGCGACAATTTTATCTTCTCGCTGCTTAGCAACTTCTGCTTTTTCAAACAGCACTGATTCAGCATCAGACGCTTCTTCCACGGTTTTTTTAGCGCGAGGCTGAACCGGAATAAACTGTAACCCATCTTTTAACGGGCGCTGATTCATAAAATTAGGCGATACAATTTCGATGCCTGCTTTATGGAGCGTATTTAACATTGAACGATGCAACTCAGATCGTGCAGTGATAATGCCTTTGCTTTCCTGCAATACCCCAGAAATACGGTAATTAATAGAAAAGTCACCTAAGCTCAGAACCTGAACAAAAGACGACGCTAATTCGCATTTCTCCGCAGCCTCTTTTAACAGCTCAATGATTATATCGTGATGCACGTCATAGCCTAATGACACTGTCGCGGACACCAAAGCACGACTCGCAGGGATCGTATGTACAGGGCTTGAGATTAATAGTGTATTAGGCAAAGCGATCAACTCGCCAGAGTCAGACGCCAGTTCGGTATCAAACAACCCGCGTTCGGAGACTCGGCCAAAGTGACCTGCCACGGTAATAAAATCACCGAGCGCAAAAGGTTTAGTCACACGAAGTAATAAACCCGCCGCAAGATTCGAAAATATATTGGTGGATGCAAACGCAAATACACCCGAAATGACCAAACCTATTAAGCCAATAATTTGATTACGGGTACTGTCCCCCACAGGTAGCGCCAGAGTAATTGCGATCAAGCCTGCAACGGTGAACACCAACATCCAAATTTGACGCGAAAAAAGATACTCACTGCCCTGATCTCGATGCCTCACGATCAAGAATCGATGCGCTATGTATAACAAACCGAACACACAGAGCGCGGTAAGCAATAAGGGAACAAACGATTGCGCTAACTCAATAACATTCATATTAAAGACTATCCAAATTCAATTTATACAAACAGAAGATCACATTAGACCTTTTTGGAATCATTGATAACCACCCAGTTTACGGTTTTAGCGATGTAAATACCGAACAACTCAGGTTCACTTACAAAGTAGGTGCTTTCAAGCCTGAACGAGCACGCAACCAACGCGATAGCCCATCCACACAGATATTTAACAACGCCGCGACCACGATCAGGAAAAACGCTTTATCGAAACGTATCTCTTCAAACGCTGAATCGACATAAAAGCCTAACGTAGCAATTCCGACAACTCCCATCATAGCGCTTTCACGCAAAATGACTTCCCAGCGATAAAACAGGAACGCCAAAAACGCAGGATAACGTTGCGGTAAGTCGATATACGCAAAACGCATCACTCCTTTCGGAACGTCCTCCCCGATACGTTTATTAGCGTCTTCACTGCTGTTAGCCAATAAGAAAGCAATCAGCCCACCGTTATGCAGTGCTAAAGCCAAAATCGCAGGTAAGGCCGACGGCCCAAACAACAACATAAACACATACGCTAGCATAAGCTCCGGCACTGAACGTAACACCAATAACTTAAACCGCCCCAACACACTCCAGCGCCCAACCAAGGCTCGACTGGCAAGTGGGTACAACATCAAGGCCAGCACGCCACTTAGCACCAATGCTGCTTGCGTGATGGCAATGGTTTGCCATAACGCTGGCCACACCTCATTCACGCCAACGCGACTGACCCACTCCCATGTACCGTTAAAATCACCATCTTGTAATGCCGTTGGCCAAATATCTTGAGAGAAAAACTGCCAAATAAAGCTGGCATTAACCGGCGGCATTTCTGGTAGCGCCAACACGGCCAGTAACAAATACACTGGTAATAAACGTAATTTCAGCCAAAAACGAACAGAAGCAATCAGTAACAAAAACACCCACAGCACAGCGGCAGCTTCGCTGTAATCACCCTGCTTAAATGCGGTTTCTAGATGAAAGCCCAAGGTCGGCAAACCGATAAAACCTAAAATTGCACTAGAGCGTAACGCGCATTCAAAGCGATAGCGCGTATAAGACGCGAGTGCTGGCCACGCTTGAGGAATCCAACCATACACAAAACGGCTGAGTCGTGAGGCTTTGCCAAAGGTTGAAGTAGCAGTGACGGGTTGTTGCTCAAATATTTCCGAAAATACCTTGGCAAAAATACCGGTAAACGGAATTAATATCGCCAACAATCCCGTGGTCGCACTTAACCCGAAGATCTGCATAAACATCAGACCCCAGAATATTTCATGCACGGAGCGAACAGCTGCCGCTAACACACGCACCACGCGCCAGTGATACCACATGGCCAATAACATGCCAATGATGGCCGCCCCTGATACCGCCAGTAAAGCAAACGACACGGTATATAATAACGACACTCCCAGCTCTGAGGCATTAGGCCAATAAGGCGTGACCAACCCCAAGCCTATGCGGCTAAGTTCTTGCCATGGATCAGGCGTATATAAATGAATATCTGCAACAAAAAGAAAGGCGATAGCGATTAGCGAAAAAAACAAACTTAAGCGGCGTAAACGCGCTCCAGTTGATATTCCTTTTATTAATACAGAGCTAGAGAAGGTTTGAGGCATTAACGATTACTCACCAGAGTAAACCGCTTTAATATCGGCCAGTGTTATATCCTGTGTTTGCCAGTCGCCAACCAGTCGGCCTGCGTTTAATGCAATAACACGAGTAAAATGTTTGAGCGCTAACTCGGGGCTATGAATCGCTACCACCGCGGTCTTGTGCTGAGACAACACTGTACCGAGTAACTCATCACCCTGTTTTGGATCAAGTGACGATACTGGTTCGTCGCCGAAAAAAATCGGCTTGTTTCGGTATAAAGCACGCCCCAATGCAACACGCTGTCGCTGGCCTCCGGATAAGCGATCAGGAGAAACAGCCAGTGTTTCATCAATGCCCAATAATTCGGCAATGGTGTACACCTCTTGTTGCCTTAACGACCAAGGGCGTATTAAATTAATCAAGTTATAAGCACTGCTATGACGAGACAGCCCCCCCATATAGATATTTTGATACACAGACAAAATATCCACCAGCCCACCTTCCTGCGGACACAAAGCAATATCGTCAGAATGTTGTTGCCACAGCCATGACAGTAGCGACGACTTCCCCGCCCCAGACGGGCCAACAAGTGCGACTTTTTCGCCTGAATTTATCTGCAAGCTAATATCGTTCAGAACCGCATGGCGGCCCTGAACTAACGACTGCTGATCAAGTACAAACACAGAATTTTCTTAGTCGTAGGGGAAGCATAAGAATTAGTCAATCAACCCAATAGATTTACCGGTTTCATAAATAGGTGCGTAATCAGAATTTGACGCTGGTACAAAACTCTCGCGCGGGAAGCTGGCGAGTAATTCTTCATCTCTCATATTTAATAGCGCTTCGGTAACTTTGGCTTTAAAGCCTTCACCATAACGAGCGTTTACATCACCACGAATAGTCCATTGGTAATCTGGGTAAGTTGGCGTTGTCCAAATAACATTGACTTTACTTTGATCAATTTTACCTAGCCCTAACTCAATATCCCAAACACTGTAATTTACCGCACCTAAGTCGTAAGCACCCGACTCAACCAAGGCAATGGTGCGGCTGTGATCACCCGAGAACCCCACACGTGAAAACAGCTCTTCTGGTGACTTACCCGTATTTTCGCGAATATAAAACTCAGGCATTAAACGGCCAGAGGTAGACCCTTTAGAACCAAAGGTGAATGTCTTACCTTCGATATCGATAGGAAACTCATCACGAGGAATTAAGTTAGCCTTAGTATTGGCAATGATATAGGTTTTAAAGAACTGATCTTCATAACCTTGCGCAATGGCCTCCGAGCCTTCCACTAATTCACGCGCTTGCACGCCAGACAAACCACCAAACCAAGCCAGCTGAACTTGATCATTACGGAATGCTGTAATCGCCGCTGGGTAAGATTTAACAGGAATGTACTTAACATCCACACCGAGCTGCTCTGTCAAATAATCAGCCACTTTGCCAAAACGCTCATTTAAGCGCGACTCATCAGCGTCTGGGATTGCAGTAAAAGTGAAGGTCTCTGCGTTAGCAATTGAAGCGCTAAAAACGGTTGCACAAATAGCTATTGCTTTAAAAATTGAACGACGCATCATATTTTCCTCAGTTTGTATGTTTAAAATTAATTATCGGGTAAAGCACGTTGATTTAAAAAATCACGCACCTCATCAAAACTTCCTCGTATCAAAATCTCGCCCTGCTTTTTACCCAGTTGCCAGTGATACATAGGATCGTAATATTCTTCAAGCATCGGTTGAATCCAATCACGATGCAATGAAGGGTCGCCTTTTTCATGAGCGGTAATCGCCGTTTCGAGCATCTCCGTCATGGCTTTATGACGCACACCACCCAAACGACGCTCCACCTTACTCATGCTGACTCTAAGATCAGAGGCAAAGCCGATAAAGCCAGCCTCCTCTCCTTCTACCAACTGCCACTCCGCCAGCTTATCTAGAATATAATTATCAAAGCTATGTTCAACGCGATCCGCCATATTGGCTTCAACAATCACCAAAGGCGATACCGACATTTTTGCACGAAGATAATCGGGTAAGGCACAGCGGCCAATTAACATGCTCTCGTCTTCCAGTACGATTGGCAAATTCGGCGTTTTATCCTCATGGCGTAAAAACTCAACCGCCAATGTATTCTCAAAACTAATTTGCGACGGCTGGCCACCCACACGCTTACCAAACGTACTGCCACGATGATGAGCGATCCCTTCTAGATCAACATTGCCTTTCACTTGTTTTAATAATTCGGTTTTAGCACAGCCCGTTCCGCCCGCCACGATAATAAGCGGCTGGTTTGCGGTAATACGTTCAAGGGTATCAATTAAAAAACGACGCATGGCTTTATAGCCACCAGTAATACGCGGGTAGGCAACCCCGGCGTCTTTTAACCACTGCTGAGTAATTTGGCTGCGTAAACCACCACGAAAACAATATAAATAGCCATTTGGGTTTTCCGCAGCAAAGGCTAACCATTTGGCTAAACGTTCTGCTTTAACCTCGCCTCCGACCAAACGATGACCCAGTTTAATGGCTTCCTCTTGCCCATCGCGCTTGTAACTCGTCCCGACCTTCGCGCGCTCTTGATCCGTCATTAACGGCAAACTGACCGTATGCGGAAACGCACCTTTTTTAAATTCTAACGGAGCGCGGGTATCCATCATTGGTGTGTCGTTTAAAAACAGGGTTTTAAAATCTTGCGTGTCTGGGCGCTCTGTATTTTTCTTTTGGTCACCCTGACTCATGCGCGTACCTCAATACGCACAGTACGACTTGGCTCATGCTCCACTAACTCACCAATGCACTGAGACTGCAAATCAGCGGCTTCCATTAATGCTTCTACTTCCGCGGCGTACTCAGGGCGCACCGCCACCAGCAAACCACCGCTGGTTTGCGGGTCACAAATGATCGCGCGTTGCTCGGCGGTTAAATCACTTAACTTATCGCCATAACTGTCGAAATTACGATCCGTACCGCCAGGCAAAGACCCTAGTGCAATGTACTCTTTCACCGGAGCCATCACCGGCAACGCCGCATAATTCAGTACCGCATTCACACCGCTGCCTTCACAGATCTCCAGCAAATGCCCGCCCAAGCCAAAGCCAGTAACATCCGTTAATGCCTCAACACCGGGGACATCTGACAACGCCAAACCAATCGTATTCAGCTGACACATGGTATCGCGGGCTAAAAACTCGTGTTCAGGTTTCAGGATCTTCTTCTTTTGCGCCGTGGTTAACACACCTACCCCCAACGGCTTAGAGAGATACAACTTACAACCAGCACTAGCGCGATCGTTTTGCTTCAACTTAGGGATATCAACAATACCCGTGACGGCTAAACCGAAAATCGGCTCGGGCGAATCAATGCTGTGGCCGCCCGCCAGCGGAATACCAGCATCGGCACAGGCCTGACGCCCCCCATCAATCACACGCTGAGCGACTTCTGGCGGCAACACATTCACCGGCCAACCCAAAATGGCAATCGCCATTAATGGACGACCACCCATGGCGTAAATATCACTAATCGCATTAGTAGCCGCGATACGGCCAAAATCGAAAGGGTCATCAGCAATCGGCATAAAGAAATCAGTCGTACTAAGAATCGCCTGCCCATTGCCAATATCAAACGCGGCAGCGTCATCTTTGCTGCTGTTACCTACTAATAGGTTTGGGTTATCTGGCAGCGACAACTGCGACGCCAATATTGTATCCAGCACCTTAGGCGAGATCTTACAGCCACAGCCCGCGCCGTGACTGTATTCCGTTAAACGGATAGCAGACAAATCAACAGATGACCCAGTAATAGACACAACAACCCCAAACACTAAACATAAAGGGGGGTGATGATACCTGAGGGGGAGACAAGACGCAGCACTTGTAGGAGGCTATCAGCCGCAGGCTATCGGCGAAAGTGGCGATAAACTACACTGCTCTTATTTCTTCTAGCTATACATTCTGGAGCCCGACCTTCGGGCGATACATCACAGCAACGACACATCTATTCGTAGGAGCGATTCAATTGTCGCCGCGATGATCAAATAACACATCAACGACGCCGACAATTAAGCGCGAATAAACAACAACCTTGTGCGACACACCTCCCCGTAGGAGCGATTCAATTGTCGCTGCGGCAATCAAACGTCAGCACTCCTTGCAATAATCCCTAGCATATTTTCAATTTCTGAAGCGGAATCCGCATTATTCAAGATACCAGGCAGTACATTCAAAAAGTCATCGTTCAATAATTCAGTGGCCTTACTAGCCAGATATTCTTTCACATCTAACGACGCATCCAGCACTTCACGTAAAATATTGCTGCGATTCTCTAACACAAAAACAATATCTTCGAGATCGTGGCTAAAGTAATCACCATTCCCTCGCCCAATAAATGCTTCAAATTTAGTGGCTAAAAAAAACACCGGAGCCACCACTGAGATTTCTATATTTGTATCTAGTTCTACTGAGGTACTATTTTCTATTGCTTCTGGATACCAGCAGTTAGAAAACCCCAGAGCACTATCATCAATTGGCATAACATCTAATCGAATAGTACCCAACTCATCACGCCACAGCCAACGACACGTAGGGCCTTCAACATCTTCAATAAACCCGCGCTCACGCAACTGCTCAGAAAAATGCTGATACCCAACATAGGTAGTAATATTAACAATCACATCCACATCATCGGTTTGGCGCACACCAAAAAAAGCAGACGCATCTACCAATAACGCCGTGGTGCATCCACCTACAAAAGTAACCTCAATAAGGAGATCATCCAAAGCCAGTGCAATACTCTATAACTGGGCAATATTGATATCATATGCGCTCATAACGTCCCTTTAATTAGCTTTGTCAGCAACTCCCTTGCGATTGCCAACTCCCTTGGTTTACCTAAACGCACGGCATCTATCAATGCCAATGCCTGATACATCAGCTCGTTATTGCTTGCAGCCAGTGGCGCTGAATCATGGATAGGAGTAATCATCACGCCCTCTATTGTGCCTTTTGGCTGCTGCCAAACCATAGCAGGCGTTGGCGGCAATATATCCGACGTCACAAGCGAGCAGTTCCACGCCGTAGGAATGCCACGGCCAAACCCGATTTGCTCTGCCGGATACGCATAGCGTACGCCATAGCAAAGCCACTCTATCAAAGCACCACGCTCAACAAAGCGGCGGCCATCGCGAGCTATTACCAATCTTGCCGCCTCTAGGCGTTGCAAACCTTTGCTGAACTCGCTTACGCTAATTCCAACCAACGACGCCGCCTCACGTAGCGGCAGCACAAGCTGCTGTTGATAATCGGCCCATATCTTAAGCGCTATGAGCGTGTCTTGTGGTTTTAACATCTAGCCAGCCTCTTTTGTCGTGTTTCCGGTTTCGAAACAAGAAACAATCTAGATCAAACTTTTGCCCAATGTCAACAAGATTCCACAGACCATGACATTAGTGCATCAAGATAGAGGGCCACATACCCACCAACATTGACGGTGTGAGACACACATACTCGTAGGAGGGGTTCAATTGTCGCTACGATGTTCAAATAACAGACCAATACCGCCGACAATTAACCTCGAATTGAGCATCAACATAGCCCGCGAAATAACCATCAAACCCGCTGATGGCAATAAAATTTTATAAGCTGCCTATTCGGCAGTGAATACTCAAGTTTTGTACTACGCAGATTCATCAACCTTCAGGCTATCTCAGCCAATAAACTTTACCCAGCATTTCAAAACGACATTTATCGAAAACAGATCAAAGCCGCCCCATTGAAGCCAGCCCCTCAACCGCTTAGTATTACGCCACATTGCTTTGCTACCGCGCCGCTAAAACCGCAGCGCACTCATGGATTAAACGGAAGACCACAGGGATATGGCCGATTTCGAGTTAGAAGACAATCAAGGGAACCGCTACCGCATCAGCACTGGTGCTGGCCCTTCGTTTTCGCACCAAGAAAACATCTGCTCAGGCAGCGGCTTAACGGCTGACATGCTACTGAGCAATGTGCCTGATGCGGCTCTTATTTCCGCTCATAACAACTTTTTCTTTACAGTATTAAACCAACTTCCAAATCGACCGGGAGGGCCGCGTGAAGCACTCTCCTCCGCGCTGGCTTCTTCATACTTAACAATAGAAAAAATCGGCACGGCACTAGCAATCACAGACGACGTACCCGATCCGCGTAATGAGCTGCGCGTAAAAATTCAAAGCGCCCTATTTGCCATCATTTCAGGCGAGCGCGCCGAAGCAGCCATGCATACACGCCTACTAAGTGAAGAAAATACACTCACCAAAAGCTTGATCTACACCGGCGCATTCATGCAAGGCATAGGCTCCTCAGCCTGGGGCATGGTGGTATGGCTAAAAGAAGTTAGCGACGTCGTAAACCCTTTTGTAAAAATGCAGCACCATGCCAAAGCATTACAAGCCGCATGGGAATCAGAAGACTTCACCAGTACCTATGCCAAGACATACGTTAAAGGCGAAAAGCGCGAGCTGGTCGAAGCCCTAGGCTTTGACCCAACGGCAATCACAGAGCAACAGATCGACGAAGCCATGGCCATGACAAGCCTAGTCATGGACGATCCAACAATAAGCGGAATGCTTTACCAATTTACAAAAGACTACGCCGAAGCCCAGCACGCCATTGAAATCACCAATGTCATCGGCTCTGCGGTATTCGAAATCATCCTAACCATCGTCATGGCTGCGGTTACTGGTGGCGTAGGCGTGGTAGCAGCCGTAGGCAGCAAAGCGCATTTGATTAGAAAATTCCAAAAAGTCGGGGATTTACTCAGCGACTTCGCCAAAGCCACACGCAAGTTAAAGCTGCAAGCCAAAAAGCGGAAAACAAAAGGTCACACAGCCAAGTTTTCTGATATGGAAGCCGATCAGGTGCAGGCGAAAAAGACCGATGCGCATGGGGCGGAGACGGGAGAGACAAGTAAACCTGCTCCGAAGACTGATGACATTACAGAACTCGAACCCGGAGAAAAAGGAAGCTGGAATAAAGAGCTTAACGGTGAATTAAAACCAAATCACAAATACAAAGTCGGTGAGTATCTTTATGAGACCGACGGTCAAGGCCGAGTGAGTAAAGCGAGCGGTAAGCTTGACCTTAACAAACGGGATAGAAATACTTATCAGCAAGGCAAGGCCGGTAAAACTGATGGAATTAAAGATGGCCTTGAAAATGATGAAGGTGGCCATTTAATTGCTTCAATATTTAATGGTCCTGGCGAACAAGTTAACTACGCGGCCATGGATGGAAATTTAAATAAAGGTGCGTGGAAGCGTATGGAAAATCAGTGGGCAGATGCGATCAAGGGTGATCCACCCAAAACTGTGGAAGTTGAAATAAATACAATATACGATGGTGTCAGTAAAAGACCAGAAGCTTTCGAAGTTGTGTATAAAATAGATGGTAAAATGACCGAAATCGCATTCGAAAATATCCCTGGAGGATAATATGGATAAAAATATTGATAGTCTTTATTTAGAGATCGCAGAAAGAATAAATGATGCTATAGATGAATCCTGGGATACAGCAGTTATTGATTTTAAGTACTTTGGAGATGCAGGCGAGTATACTGGTCGATATACATCGGACGATTTTTCCGGAGAGAAAGATTTCAAAGTTGGATTTAAAAACTATAAATCTCTTAAGAGAATACATGAAATAACTACGGAAGGAGGGAGCAATATGTGGAATAAAGCGCTCTTTACTCTTCAACGCTCGGGAGAATTTTCAATTGACTTTGAATGGGATCAGGCTCTCGCTGACGAAATTGAATCTAACTCCTAATATCTATCATCTCAGAGAATTCAATAAAATTCTCTGAGATTTTCAACTATTCGTTCTATAGTCAAGACTGGTAGTCTTCAGATTTTCCTTTCAGAAGCCCCCCCTCAGCAAAGGCACATCATCTATACCGGTGCCTTTATACAAGGTATTGAGTGGGATACAGATAGTTCTCGTGCAGTACAGTGGGATATGGGACACAAGCCTGGAAAGGAATATCATAAGTTGCATAAAGATTATATGGATGGGAAAATATCGAAGGATGAATTTTTGACGGAATATAGAGATTCTCAAAACTATCAACCAGAATCTCCCAGTGCTAATAGAAGTCGAAGATTTGAGGAATAAATATGAATATAGATGACATCTTTCAAATAGTTCGCCTTGATGATCAGAATTCGCTAATAGACATCTTAGATACTATTGATATTAATTTGGTTAATAATAGCGGACAGTCATTAGTACATGAGGCGGCTGCGAATAATAGTGCAAATTGTCTTGAAATTTTACTAAAGAACAAAGCCAAGACCGATTTTCAAGACAAGCGTGGAATGGCGCCATTACATTATGCTGCCGCAAATTCATCTCTAGAATGCGTAGCATTACTTAAAGATAAAGGTGCGAATGCTTCTATATCTGATGAATATGGAAATCAACCACTATGGACTGCAACATTCAATGCACGCGGAAATTACGAAATAGTTTCAATATTCAAGGGGACAAATTCAGACCCTCTACACAAGAACAAAAGCGGAAAGTCTCCGTTAGACTTTTCCAACCAAATAAAAGATGAAATCCTCACCGAAATTCTAAAGAATATTTAGATTTACCAGTAAATAAATTTTTCACTAATACCCTAAAGTATAAATATAGCAGACTCGATGGACTTGCCATTAAAAACCTTGCTGTAGGTCTATAAGTATGAATGATCAAATAATCAATATGATTGACCAAGTATTGCCAGAAGTACAACTAAAAGAGAAAACATCTGAGGACTCTACGATTTACGCTTCTATAGCAAGACAGCTCGAGTTTTTGAAAAACTGCTACGAAAATGGATTGGATTACCGAATAGAGTTGAATGGGAAAAAGTTAAACTTTGGCATAGTAGCATCTAGAAACTTTGCCGGACCAGAAGAAGAGTTAGAAGAGAAAATCAGCAAAATCAATTCATACATAATTCATAACTAGATACCAAATAGATTCAAGGGTCTAGATTCAAGGGATCAGAGTCGAATGCCACTAAGCTACTACACATAACCGAATATAAAAGCGCTGTTTTAATTGTTTCTATCCGCGCGCCCGTGAAGGACGCGACTTCAGGTGCTAATGACGCGGCATTGTATGCACTAGTTTCTATCCGCGCGCCCGTGAAGGACGCGACGGCAATATTCGAGAGACCACAGGGAGCTATTGGGTTTCTATCCGCGCGCCCGTGAAGGACGCGACCCCTGAACGACCGAGGCGCGTCTTGTGCTTTGCACGTTTCTATCCGCGCGCCCGTGAAGGACGCGACCCTTTTTTGTCGTCCAGCCTGATGCCAGTGCATCGTTTCTATCCGCGCGCCCGTGAAGGACGCGACAATTCCCGATTGATCGTTGTTTGCTCGTTGAGTCTGTTTCTATCCGCGCGCCCGTGAAGGACGCGACAAACCCAGATCAACTAATTCATTGACACGAGCTATTTCTATCCGCGCGCCCGTGAAGGACGCGACGTTTGCCCTGACAAGGCATCTTTAATGAACTTCTGTTTCTATCCGCGCGCCCGTGAAGGACGCGACCGTTGTGTGCCTTTTATCGCAATAGCAACAGTGGTGTTTCTATCCGCGCGCCCGTGAAGGACGCGACTAATCATTTCCGGGCCGCGTTCACCAACTAAGTAAGTTTCTATCCGCGCGCCCGTGAAGGACGCGACCTGCCGAAGCGTAGCGAGGTCTGACAAAAGTGTTTCTATCCGCGCGCCCGTGAAGGACGCGACGCCATTCACAAAAATTCGTAGACCGTCAGTAGTTGAGTTTCTATCCGCGCGCCCGTGAAGGACGCGACAGTCTGAGCTTATTACAAAGCTTGAGATTAAGCAGTTTCTATCCGCGCGCCCGTGAAGGACGCGACGCACTTGCAACGCGTCAATCGTGAGAAGACAGAGGTTTCTATCCGCGCGCCCGTGAAGGACGCGACCGTCGTGGAATTTGGCAGGTAAATGTCTGTACGAGTTTCTATCCGCGCGCCCGTGAAGGACGCGACTTGCAGGTCTTGCATGCGGCCTGTTAGGCTTCGATGTTTCTATCCGCGCGCCCGTGAAGGACGCGACCTGGTTGTGGTGCAGGTTCGTCTGATGATGCGGGTTTCTATCCGCGCGCCCGTGAAGGACGCGACTTCGGTCTTGTTGTTCATGCTCGGGGTAAAAAATGTTTCTATCCGCGCGCCCGTGAAGGACGCGACGGCGACGGATTAACCGTGCAACCCAGCTGAATGCGGTTTCTATCCGCGCGCCCGTGAAGGACGCGACCACCGGTCGTCGTCGATAAAGACGCGACCGAAGCGTTTCTATCCGCGCGCCCGTGAAGGACGCGACATGAACAATGCAAGAATTAACGATTGAACAACTGTTTCTATCCGCGCGCCCGTGAAGGACGCGACTCGGGAGCCTAACGCATGATAACAAACGAGCACAAGTTTCTATCCGCGCGCCCGTGAAGGACGCGACTGGCACATGGCCTATCGTGCGACGTGCGGAAAAGGTTTCTATCCGCGCGCCCGTGAAGGACGCGACAACAGCAGGGCATAAAAAAGGCACCGGGGCAGGAGGTTTCTATCCGCGCGCCCGTGAAGGACGCGACGCAAAGAGCAATCCGTTTTTATCGACGTTGTGAAGTTTCTATCCGCGCGCCCGTGAAGGACGCGACCCAGTAGCGTTGGCACACGCCATCCTTCTCAATTGTTTCTATCCGCGCGCCCGTGAAGGACGCGACTAAGCGCATGATGGGTGACGCGCTGGCATTAGAGTTTCTATCCGCGCGCCCGTGAAGGACGCGACTTTAAGTGTCGTTGATTCACCAGTATGTGCGGAGTTTCTATCCGCGCGCCCGTGAAGGACGCGACAACCAGTAACCATGCGGGTTACAGCGAGGGGGGAGTTTCTATCCGCGCGCCCGTGAAGGACGCGACCTCGTATTCACGCGGCGACAACCCCCACTGAAGACGTTTCTATCCGCGCGCCCGTGAAGGACGCGACATGACGCGCGAAAAAATGGCTGAAGTAGTCAGCGTTTCTATCCGCGCGCCCGTGAAGGACGCGACAACTCATTTGTATGGCATTTGGACGGCCAAAAGTGTTTCTATCCGCGCGCCCGTGAAGGACGCGACTGCAGAAGTATCCTGATTTGCCTGTTTTTTTGTAGTTTCTATCCGCGCGCCCGTGAAGGACGCGACGACGGCTGATTCTGAAGCGGGTACGCCGGTGGAGTTTCTATCCGCGCGCCCGTGAAGGACGCGACTGCTCAATTAAATCGTGATATTAAGCGGTCAGAGTTTCTATCCGCGCGCCCGTGAAGGACGCGACGATCAACCCGCGCGGGGTCTTGATGGGTATGACGTTTCTATCCGCGCGCCCGTGAAGGACGCGACCGGTTGTCAGCAAACGTTTGGGGACGCTATTCAGTTTCTATCCGCGCGCCCGTGAAGGACGCGACCTTTGAGCATTTAGCAGAACCGAAGCCTGAACCGGTTTCTATCCGCGCGCCCGTGAAGGACGCGACTCCTGACTAGATTCCTGCCCGCGATTGTCACGGGTTTCTATCCGCGCGCCCGTGAAGGACGCGACCAACAGGCCGCAGAACTGTATTCAGAACATTCAGTTTCTATCCGCGCGCCCGTGAAGGACGCGACAGGCAGCGGGAATATACGCCTGCCCAGACTGTGAGTTTCTATCCGCGCGCCCGTGAAGGACGCGACTCGCTCTTACGCACTGATACCAACGATCCGGGAGTTTCTATCCGCGCGCCCGTGAAGGACGCGACCAAGCTCAATTTAGTGAAGGCCGACAATGCAGTGGTTTCTATCCGCGCGCCCGTGAAGGACGCGACGGGCTATTGAGTTACCGGCTCGGGGTAATAAGACGTTTCTATCCGCGCGCCCGTGAAGGACGCGACCTGCTCACCAATCAACTGAAAGCCGGTGGTGCTGGTGTTTCTATCCGCGCGCCCGTGAAGGACGCGACAATTGATTACGCCTACGGTGCTTACAACGAGCTGGTTTCTATCCGCGCGCCCGTGAAGGACGCGACTAATACTGTGATGGTTGCGATGCCGTGTGTCGTGTTTCTATCCGCGCGCCCGTGAAGGACGCGACAATCGGTTGGCTGGTCGTTAATGCTAAATTCATCGTTTCTATCCGCGCGCCCGTGAAGGACGCGACGCTAAATGGTGTGTACGACAATACTAGCTAAACATGTTTCTATCCGCGCGCCCGTGAAGGACGCGACTATACTCCCAAGTCTTACATTCAAATTTACCAAAGTTTCTATCCGCGCGCCCGTGAAGGACGCGACAAACAGCATCAGTGCCTTTCGCAAGATTAGTACGCGTTTCTATCCGCGCGCCCGTGAAGGACGCGACCAGCGATGACGACCCAGTCGCCGCCAAAAAAGCACTAGTTTCTATCCGCGCGCCCGTGAAGGACGCGACCACAACGCTTGAGCCTGATGAGCAAGAACGAATGTTTCTATCCGCGCGCCCGTGAAGGACGCGACATTGCTAGCGAATGGCATATTGTAATCTATACGAGTTTCTATCCGCGCGCCCGTGAAGGACGCGACCCGCCGTTGCTGCCTGATGCGTAGGCGTTAATGTCGTTTCTATCCGCGCGCCCGTGAAGGACGCGACACTGCCACGGTTAAACAAGCCGCTTCACAAACTGTTTCTATCCGCGCGCCCGTGAAGGACGCGACTTAGGCTTGATTTTGGCTTGCTCGCTCATGGCTGTTTCTATCCGCGCGCCCGTGAAGGACGCGACTAACCGCTGGCGATAAAGCAATCATTCAAGGGGGGTTTCTATCCGCGCGCCCGTGAAGGACGCGACCCAGTGTCGATATATCACTATCAGAAAGAGCCCGTTTCTATCCGCGCGCCCGTGAAGGACGCGACCATAAGCTTTGAATTTGACAAGGTGACTGATACCGTTTCTATCCGCGCGCCCGTGAAGGACGCGACCAAAGAGTTTGTGCGCCGCAGGTCGCACAGAATGTTTCTATCCGCGCGCCCGTGAAGGACGCGACTCAGCTCGTGTTGATAGTTTGCTTTCTGATGCTCGTTTCTATCCGCGCGCCCGTGAAGGACGCGACAAGGCAAGCGCCAACACGCTGTCACCGTATGCAGCGTTTCTATCCGCGCGCCCGTGAAGGACGCGACGTCCTTATGGAAGGCGTCACGACTGGCGGTATAACGTTTCTATCCGCGCGCCCGTGAAGGACGCGACAACCCCAGTTCTGTTTCTGATTTCAACCTGTACCAGTTTCTATCCGCGCGCCCGTGAAGGACGCGACGAGAAAAGCACACCACTCACTATGATGTGGCAATGTTTCTATCCGCGCGCCCGTGAAGGACGCGACGATACCTAATCCGGCAGAAACTAGGCAGCAACATGTTTCTATCCGCGCGCCCGTGAAGGACGCGACGGGAGAGTTTATGTAATAGATGCTGACTGGATTGTTTCTATCCGCGCGCCCGTGAAGGACGCGACACATGCACGGCACAATGATGTCCGCACTAGGCGCTGTTTCTATCCGCGCGCCCGTGAAGGACGCGACGGGCACCAAGCCGATTAAATTGGCCGACATATTAGTTTCTATCCGCGCGCCCGTGAAGGACGCGACATATCTATATGCCGTGAAAAGCAAACATTAGAAGTTTCTATCCGCGCGCCCGTGAAGGACGCGACCTGAGGCGATGGATACCCTCAGCGGCTTAATGTCGTTTCTATCCGCGCGCCCGTGAAGGACGCGACGATCAGAGATGTTCTTTTTCCATGCTTCATAGCTGTTTCTATCCGCGCGCCCGTGAAGGACGCGACAAGTTGGTTTCTCATGTTAAAGAGCTTATGAATGTTTCTATCCGCGCGCCCGTGAAGGACGCGACATCGCGCTAAGGTGGCTGCTGATAAGCGCAAGCGTGTTTCTATCCGCGCGCCCGTGAAGGACGCGACATACGAATCATTCATTGACTGATCAGCATCAGATAGTTTCTATCCGCGCGCCCGTGAAGGACGCGACTCCTGTGCCAAGACAGGAGGAAGGGCAACGATTTGTTTCTATCCGCGCGCCCGTGAAGGACGCGACAGATAAGTTCATCAGCCTCAGCAGACTGACACAGGTTTCTATCCGCGCGCCCGTGAAGGACGCGACGTGGCGGCTCTATTCGCCCATTGAATGCTGGCGTGTTTCTATCCGCGCGCCCGTGAAGGACGCGACCGTTCAAGTCTAAGTTGTTAAAGAACATACGAAAAGTGTTTACTTT